>WLWD01000525.1_pt1 | contig 282308 bp, 195 predicted proteins | sample 6712731 | NCBI WGS metagenome assembly WLWD01 (sample SAMN12718690, study PRJNA576275) | sponge metagenome | isolation source: marine sponge | host: Mycale hentscheli | place: New Zealand: South Island, Marlborough, Capsize Point | collected 2014-11-01
CAAAAATAGAATTTAAAAATAACTCCGCAACTCAGAAAGGAGGAGCTATATATGTCAAGGGAGCTTGCCTGGACAGGGATGACAATTGTTTTTTTCAACCTGTTGTTTCCTTCCCTATAAACATTGACAATTTCCAAAGTGAAACTAACATGAGCATTGAATTCAAAAACAACACATCAGGGATAGGTGGTGATGATGTATATGGAGGAAATGTTGACAATTGCTACACATACGAGACTTTCAAGTCATTACACATGCAAAACTATTATTGTTCTGGTAAAATATTTGATGCTCTTACTTCTACGAACAAGAATTTAAGCATTTCTTCAGATCCTTACACTCTAATTTTTTGTAATCCATCCACAGAATATGGCATTGAATCTTGGCCAGGTAACATGTTTCAAGTGTGTTTACAACCCATAGGGCAGCGTCACAGTCCTACATTTGGTTCTATTGAAGTCATTTCCACAGCAATCCTAGTGTCCTCCATTGTCCCTCGTTTGTATTCCAATGACTCCAGTGAGATTATGAATATTACCATATTTTCCAACTTAACACATGTTACAGCCACTTTGTCATTTAAGCTGCAGAGATACTCTCTCATTGAAAATGAAAACCTTACCACGTTGGATGTGTATATCAGAGATTGTCCTTGGGGTTATTCATTGAATACAACTACAGGTCAATGTGAGATGATAATACTATTTAAAAGTCATAGCTGTGCCCCTACCAGTGACTACAAAATAACTTGCACAAACCATTGGATTGGCTGCATCAATGATTCTTGTTCTTCAAATGCAGATGGAATAGTCTTGCGATGTTTCGAGTACTGCCAAGAGAGCATTGTTTCAACCAGTAATATCTCAGACCAGTGTGTGGCAGGCAGAGTTGGGTTGGGATGCAGCCAATGCATATCCTCTTACAGTGCTGTATTAGGAACATCTAGATGTAAGCTATGTTCTAATTCTCATTTCTGGCTGATTGTAATATACCTACTGTCTGGTGCAATCCTCATAACTATTCTGAGCAAGTTTGATATAACTGTGACAAGTGGAACTCTCAATGGAATAATCTTTTATGCTAATGTCATCCACATTAATGAAACTGTGTTTTTTCCAATTGAGTTCTCTAAAACTAATGTGATTCGTGTAGCCTTGTCTTGGATTAATTTAGACCTTGGCATAGAAGTATGCTTTTACAAAGGCATGACAACATATCAGAAAATATGGCTACAATATGGTTACATCATATACTTGTGGTTGCTTCAGTTGGTCATAGTATTTTTATGTCGCAAGTATGTTTCGTTCACACGATTCTGTGGAAAAAATGTTACCAAAGTATTGGCCACTATTATTCTACTATCCTACATGAAAAGTCTTCAGGTGATAGCAAATTCAGTTGCATGTACTCATCTCTATTCAATGAACTCGCGGAAACGTGTTTGGAAACTTGATCCGTCAATTAAATTAGGCTCTGTAAAACTAACGCTTCTAATAATTGCTGGCACACTGTTGGGCTTAGTTCTGATTGGCTTTGCCATCTGCCTATTTTCACTCCAAATATTGAAAAAAGCTTCCAACAGAAAAGTGTTAACCTGGGTATCAAAATTCCAGCCTTTCTTTGAGGCTTTCACAGGTCCTTGTAACTACAACTACACATTTTGGCCAGGATTTCTTTTCATGGTAAGGATTTTTTTTGTCACTGTGCTGACTTTACAAGATTTCAAACACTACAATTACAACAGAACTGGCACATGCTGTTCTTTTGCTGCATTAATAATAGTTTGTTCATTTATTTTTCCGAGTGGAGTTTACAAAAAATGGTCTCTGAATGTTCTGGAACTTTCCATACTCGTTAACTTGGCTTTATTGTCTGGAATTGTCACATTCAAACATGCAAGCAGCAATCCTGAAAGCATCCAATACCTGACTTGCACATCAGTCTTATTTGTTGTAATTTCTTGTTTCTGCTACAAAGTAAAGTCTATTTACAAGTTCATTAGAAAAAACTGTCATTTAATACTTCAAAAATTTGCTCATGCTTTTTTTCAATTAACTGAACAAAGTAGAGTAATAAAACACTCCACGAGCAGAACAGATAGAATCACACATTCAGAATTTCATGTGTCTATCCCTCCAAATGAGGCTTCACACTTACTTAATGTTAGCAACTCCTTACGCAGTAACTCTTAAAGTATGGACTGTATTCTTACATCAGCTAGTAGAGATTTCGGATTATTGCATGACTAGTAAAAAGACTGGACATCTTACTTGTGTTAAGAACATTACACAAATACTGTGTTTGTATTGTAATATTGTTGCTTATATGGTTTATTTTTATTAACATGTTTATTTTGAAAAGAATTCACATTTCACTAAAATTGTATTCTCAGAGTTGTTATTACTTACTCTTAAATATGATACTAATGCTGTATCTAGCTAAGCTGCGCAGTTTTAAAACAAACAATGAATTGAAATATGAACTGAAGTTAGAGGTCTACAGGATGGTATAAACTATATTAAAGATCAACAATGTCAAATTTCCATGTGGCTTATCTCCATGTGGCTTATCTCCATGTGGCTTATCTCTGTGTGACTTATCTCTGTGTGACTTATCTCTGTGTGACTTATCTCAGTGTGACTTATCTCAGTGTGACTTATCTCAGTGTGACTTATCTCAGTGTGACTTATCTCAGTGTGACTTATCTCTGTGTGACTTATCTCTGTGTGACTTATCTCAGTGTGACTTATCTCAGTGTGACTTATCTATGTGTGACTTATCTCAGTGTGACTTATCTCAGTGTGACTTATCTCAGTGTGACTTATCTCAGTGTGACTTATCTCAGTGTGACTTATCTCTGTGTGACTTATCTCTGTGTGACTTATCTCTGTGTGACTTATCTCTGTGTGACTTATCTCAGTGTGACTTATCTCTGTGTGACTTATCTCTGTGTGACTTATCTCTGTGTGACTTATCTCAGTGTGACTTATCTCTGTGTGACTTATCTCTGTGTGACTTATCTCAGTGTGACTTATCTCAGTGTGACTTATCTCAGTGTGACTTATCTCTGTGTGACTTATCTCTGTGTGACTTATCTCAGTGTGACTTATCTCAGTGTGACTTATCTCAGTGTGACTTATCTCAGTGTGACTTATCTCTGTGTGACTTATCTCAGTGTGACTTATCTCTGTGTGACTTATCTCTGTGTGACTTATCTCTGTGTGACTTATCTCAGTGTGACTTATCTCTGTGTGACTTATCTCTGTGTGACTTATCTCAGTGTGACTTATCTCAGTGTGACTTATCTCTGTGTGACTTATCTCAGTGTGACTTATCTCAGTGTGACTTATCTCTGTGTGACTTATCTCGACTGCTAGTTTATTGCACTCATTGAAACATATTTTAATATAAAATCCACAATCAGTATTAGTATACATTTACTGCATTTATTTTAAATTAATTTTAAATTAAAAGAGTGTTCATTGCCAATACCTTTATGGTAATAAAAAGCAAGATGGTGATATAAAAAAATAATTAATAATAATAATCTTCATCTAACATTAAGTTTGGTTTATCTAGGTGAGTCTGACAGACTTTCTTTTTTTTCTTGTTCTCCGCATACATCCTGTGATGGGCAACATATGCCACCTGCTGGGGCACATGGACTATCCGATAGCCTTTCATTAAACATGAAGAGCACTTAGCATCATGAAAAGAAGAATCTAAGACTGCTTCCGATAAATGGATAGACTTAAAATTATTTTGTTCATTGATAGATTGATGAGGAACAATAGCAGCAGTGATGTTTCCATTGTCCCCTATTTCACTTTTGAATCCACATAATCCTGGATAATAGAAAAGCCAATTAAAAGTGCACGAGCCTATGGTCTTTTTAGTGCAGTACTGTGCAATAACATCTTTGTAGGACATTCCCGGAGTACGGACCGTAAAGAAATCATCCGTGTCCATAAAAGTGACATAGTCATAAGTTCCTCTGTATCTGTATAGACAGTCTAAGTACATCAGAATAGTACCATGTACATACCATTCTTCATCTCGATACCACTCACGCCAAACTTGAAGTGTGATATAGTTGTTTCTCAAGTGTTCAACAAAGAAATTGTTGTTAGATAGATAGTCTCGAAACCCTTCATCTTTGATAAATTTGTCTGAAATCGATAGATGGACATGATCAACCCCAAGTGTTTTTTGGTATCTTAAAAACTGTGGAAGCCATGTCACTCCTCTGTTATGAGCTTTGGTGCACACAGCAACAGAGAAATTGTGAGACCCCTCAGGCGTAACCCTAGTCTTGGGTATCCCAACAGGCTGTTCCGTGTGAAGAGCCAACATTTGAGTAGAATCAGCTTTATACATTATGAATGCCGTATCCCCACGAGTCACAGGGAGGTCATAGCATTCAACTACAAGCTGTTCATAGCGAAATCTATTTTCCCCCAGCCATCTGTGCATCAGTATGTCTTCATACACATATCTGACTTGAAATGCTTTAGCTGTATATTCTCCAACACCACATCCAGTGATCATTTTCTTTTTAAACATCTTTTTACTAGCAACTATAAATATCATCGTAATGTTATTGTGAAATTTACGTGATCTATTGTCAAAGTGAGCTGTGAATACAATCAGTTCTTTGGTCATTGGAAAAGATGAGATCCAATAGTTGGACAACATATCAGATGTGATAGGACTATTTGGGACTGATGATCTGCTCACTCCAATAAACTGATTAGGTCTCCATGACCATAATACAATTAGGATATAAAGTACGGTTAAGCCAGCCATCAATGTCCAAAAAAACAAGTTCCTCAGAAGCACCATTCCAGCTACAATCGATACCATTATATTATTTTTAAAACTTTTATTTAAAAGTAAAATATGCATACACATGTTGTGATCTAGATTGTCCAATATAGAGGATAGACTCTCAGTTGAATATAACTTATATTAGGAGCATCCTTAAAGTATACAAAGTAATAATAACTCCTTGAAATGATAGTTTCTGTTAAGCTTTAGAGATTTTACACATTTATGTAAAATATAATATGACAAATTGAGAGTAAACAATTTAATGTTAGGTCAAGCAGGAAAATTTCCTGTTTCTCATCTAGGAAAAAAATATGAAATTCAATGCGTGCAGGTGTTACAATTACATAACACAGCTGTAAAAATAATAGAGACGGGTCACAGAATCTTCCCTTCTCTTTCTAGTCCGGGTATGCTGTGGTGTAGTTGGGCTCTAGCTAGTCTTTTCAGCTAGAATGTTTCTTTGGAAAATGTTTCTTTTTTTAGGAAAACATACTTTTGTGTCATTTTGTAATTTTCTCTGCATTTTTCCAAGTCCAAAAAAGAAAAAACCAAAGCGAAAATGTTAATATAAATTTGTATTGTGTTATTAAATGGGAGTTGTGGTAGAACTATATGAGGGAGGTGGGTGAGAAACGGGGAATTTTCCTGCTGTGGCTTGACCTGAGGAAAAAATTTTAATTTAATGAATTTTACTTCATACAAGAAAGCTAGAAATTATTAACAGTATACTAAGGACCTGATTGCAAGGTTTGCTCTTGCTACTGAATTTAGTGAAGATATAATTGCAAATGTTTCAAATTCCCCACTGCTGACAGAAAGTCAGCAAGTGGTTTAGAGAAGCTAACTATATGAAGAACATTTAAAGGATTAATTAAAACTATGTGCTTAGATGGGAATTTCAACCAAAAAAGCCACTTCTTCTGCTAGATATGAAGTAAAAATAAGTCTACTGAATAGCTGGCCATCCAGTACTTCTGAATTTCGATTTTTAGGTACGAAGCTAACTATTGATTCATATTCATTTGATTCTTCAACTCCGCCTCCCAACTCTGAGCACGCAATTTATTGTGGGGAAAATGGGGCCACAGACCCCAAAACAAGCTATACACGAAAGTAATCAAGAAATGTACAAAACCTCCCACAGGCACCACACACAAGTGGCTTACACTGTCACTAGCATTGTGACTACCAATACTTACAAGAACTCCTTTTGTTGGAACATGTCATGCCACAAGAATATGAATGGACTACATCTATTTTATTCTACGGCACTTTCATTGAGGCTTGTCCAAAATGTACCTATTGTGTGGGACACTAACGACCTCCACCGATATTCTAATTAGCATAATTGAGGAGCTATCTAAATAATTTCAAAAAATATTTTCCCCATTCAACTAATTATAAAACCATAACTTACTAGGTATTAGATCGCGACTGCTCGATGAAGTCGGTTATATATATGGTTCTATCCAATTTACAGTCCCTGACAGCGTAAAGGTACGCTGAACATTCTTCCACCGCACAAGAAAATTTTGTTTAAAACTAATACTGTGGCCAGATGTCGAGCAAGAAGCCGTAATTGTGTGTTAGTACGCATGCGTAGCAACACTGAGATGCTATTCACCAACTGACAGAATTGATGTTGATCGCAGTATCAGCAGTAGACGGCGGCAGTAATAAGCTGCCAACGGTAGTCAATTGGTTCATTTCAAAAGTTATAAATTACCATGAATTGTTATTTATCTATAATTACTAGAATTTTTTTTTAATGTTTTAGCATCGATCTGACTTACTAAATGTATTTAATCACGCATTTTTTTTTCCTGGTTCCACAAGGTCTTTAATTAATTAAATAATATTAAGTTCCATCCACTTCCACTACACGAGATCAACGTTTATAATCGCATATCACTACTATGGAACATATTCCCACCTATTGATCTTTCATTCTCATTCACTTCTATCAAGTAATTTCTCAAACAATATTTTGGGATTTGTTTATTGCACACTTTGATCCAGATAATTCATGCACATTCAGTTGTTTAGGTCCTTTTTCTAAATGTCACTCTCACCTTATGTAGCACTCACCTAACACACTTAGCTGTAATGATTATAATTGTAGTTTCCTTCTTTTTAGTTATCTATAGGCTACTGTTGTATTTAGAGCTAGTTCTTCATCCTCCCTTCATATCACATTACATCTCTTTTTATTAAAAAATAATAATGATTACTAATAATAATATAAAACTTTTTAGGAAATTCTCCATTTACTTTTTGCATAAATTGATATTTTCTGTTACAAGAATTTACAGGCATGCCACTGTCCATCAAGTTACAAAAATAAGTGAAATGAAAAGCGCAGTATAAAAACTTTAAATACAGGACTAACTCTATTTTTACTGAGCTATATTCCATCCCTACACGTTACTATTTGAAAGAAGCTGCAGACGTCTGGATTGCATAATAGGTAAGAGATCGCCAAACCAATGTCACGCACAGTGGGCACAAGTTTGGTGTGCATTAAATAGCTTTGTTTACTTACTCGGCGTCTCAACAAAGCGACAGAGAATATGAATTTAGAAAAAGTTGGAGATGAGGAGAAATTGACTGTTTGTCGTAAATACTTCATTGGAGGGTTCTTTCTTCTTCCTGCTCTGTGGGTTGTCAATTGTGTCTGGTTTTCAAGAGAAGTTTTAAAGAAAACTGCTAATCGGGACATTCGCAAATATGTGGCTGGTTCCTTGATAGGAGCACTGATCTGGACTGCCGTAATCATTATATGGGTCTCTGTGTACCAAACTAGAAGATCTTCCTGGGGTAGTTTTGGAGATTACATCTCATTTACAGTACCCTATGGAAGAGAATGATTTACTTACATGTACCATTATATATTTGCCAGTCAATTATTTTTTAATCAATGTGATTTTTTTTTTGTGACAATAAAAATGAATAAATTTGAGACAAAGTACTTGAATGTTTTACAGAAATAGGAAATAGTATTGTACTGCCTGTACAGGATAGTTACTTATCTAACTTCTAAACGAACTTGTGGTCCAGCATTGTTGTTCCTGGCTTGGTTGAAGTTGACACTGATCGACTGCCCTCCAGCACCACAGTCGAGTATCGTCGATGATCCACTACATAGTTCGAAACATTTTGTCATAGCGAGTTCTGCGTGGGGTAAAATATGAATGAAGATACAACCCAGGGGGATAAATGCCCTCACAGTGCTTTAAAAAGAGTTCAACAATGACCTAAAATGATGGAAAAAGTAAACACAATAGTGATACACTAGAGGAATATACTTACTGAAGGAAGGATAGCTTTCCTCCTGGTTCAATTCGTATAGAAGAGCCAGGAACTGTGCGAGTGAAATGAGACTGTGAGCACTTCATCACTCGCAATCCCAGCAACCGCTTACCAGGAGTCCAACCAAAGTTGAATAACATCACAGTCTAACACACAAAATAAAGCACCAAAGTATTGCACAATACTCTACTCCTAACACAACCTCAAATCACAACAAGAAATTAAAAAAAAAAAAAACAAAAAAAACAAAAACAACAACAACCGTCAAATGTCATATTTTTTTGCTTTCATGAAATCTGGCAGCATCCACCAAAATAAATACTGAAAAGTGTAAGTGATATATAAATTGAATGTTTACAATCCAAATGAACTACAGTATAATATACATATTATGTGTTCAATTAATTTTATTGTTTATAATCATAGCTAAGTTAACTCGGTCCCCATTAGTTCTGTAACACTCTACTGTTTGCAAGTGAGTAAAATGAAGTGAAGCATTAATTGGAGTGTGTAAATTCTAAGCCAATGGTCAGTATGTATCATAATTATACTGGACACACATGGGGTATATCAGTAGCACATGTGATACAGTGATGAAATGAAATGCCCAATAAATATTTCTGAGCCTTACACGGCCAGCAAGTTGGAATAGAACTAAGAGCGTAAACTTCTGTCAACCACACGGAAAGTTAGATAAACACTTCTGCCGCACTGTGCTGCTAAACAACCATATTTAAGTTAAACCTATTTTCTTTAGCATCATATTAAGGCAAGTACACTGTAGAATTCTGCATGTTGTTAATATGTGCGACTTTACCCCAATTTCCTCAATTTAATACTCCAGTGAGGAAAATAAAAATATAACATGTTGAATTAGTAACTAATATAAATCCTTATAATGACAAATAGCTACGGTAGCTTACTTGCCATTTGTGCTTTCTAACTGGTATGAATCTGGTAAGAGTCTTAGAAGTCATGGAATTTTTACAATTTTTACATTGAATGTTTACACAATTCAGACTCAGTGTTCAGGATTCAGACAACTGAACAGGGAAAGGTTACAGCTCAAGCCCAGGCCCCGGAAATCGTCACCTTACAAACACATAACCTTACCTTACCTTACGTAAATGATAATCATAGTTAAGTCATAACCACTGTATCATCATTTATGTAATATCCATTTAAGTTCTGTTCAATTATTGTATTGTTGTTGTTGAATGCTCTGAACTCCAGTTGTTGTCAAATTGGGGAGTGCAGGCTTTTCGGGTCTAATCGAGTAGCAAACCCTTAAGGGTTACGCGAAAGATTAGTCTACCCGGGTCCTTCGAGCGTGGCTCTTACTTGAGCCACACCCTCCATCTATTCCATTACATTGCTCGGGGCCTTACACACCCCGAACATTGGTTTTTTGAGCCGGATATTCGTCTTGGCGAGAAGGATCAGCGACCTGCTCATCATCTACAATAAGTGCGTATCGAAGGCACTTCGACGCGCCGGGCTCTAGCAGAACGACTTCTACTCAGCCAGTCTCCATAGACTCAGCAGTCCACTGACTAAGCCAGTCTCAACCTCATACAACTTCAGAGTGGACGAAAATGAAGCCACCGTGCGGTGCAAAAACCCCCCCCCCCCCCCAAGTATGTTCAGGATTCAGACAACTGAACAGGGAAAGGTTGCAGCTCAAGCCCAGGCCCCAGAAATCGTCACCTTACAAACACATAACCTTACCTTACCTTACGTAAATGATAGGTCATAACCACTGTGTATCATCATTTTATGTAATATCCATTTAAGTTCTGTTCAATTATTGTATTGTTGTTGTTGAATGTTCTGAACTCCAGTTGTTGTTAAATTGGGGAGTGCGGGCTTTTCGGGTCTAATCGAGTAGCTCGGGGGCCTTACACACCCCGAACACTCATTATATGGTATGTGTGACCTTTTTTCACCCGTGCCTTTACATCTGTAAGTTAAGTAAAGCATTTCTCCACTCTGCAGAGTGGGCAGGGATATCTAATGTGAATCAAATAGCTGCATTTGGACCTGGGAGCTTGAAATTTAGTTTATTTTGACAAAACGCATAACTTGACTATGACACTCTAAGACTGCACAACTTTTCTTTGCCATTACATTACATGGCAAGTATAGTTGAACCATTTCAACTTCTATACTTAACAAAACAGAGCATAATAGAGCCTCCCGCAGACTACTGTTATGGCTTCCTTTTAAGTGGCTACTAAATTTCTTCTTTAGCATGATGCTAAACACTTGAGTGCATAAAACTAGCTGAGCTACCTTTCTTGCTATGTGTGCTTAACCACACCACTAGTACTAATAAGCAAGTATATAAGTATCCTGCCACACGGAGGGGCTTGATGTAATAACTTCTTTCTTTTTGAGCTGTCATGGATTCCTTTCTCCACCTTTGTCTACCTCTTCCTGCTTCTCAGTTTCTCTGTCATTCTATCCATGATTGTAGATTTAGGCTTGGTAGAAACTATTGCCTTCCCTTTTGATAATACAATACTTAACCCACTCAATTTATGGTGCCTCTTTACATATTCAATAGTGATATCCTTTACCTGTTCAGCTCATGTCACCACTTTACCGATTCAATTAGTGATGATACTTTACCAACCTGGCTCAGCTACTGATTTATGAATACACACACCATCATCATTACTGACTCAAAAAACATATTACTAGTGGTGTGCTTGAGCACAAAGGTGAGCGAGCCTCCTTAAGGTTCCGGTATACATTTGTCTCATGAATTATTCATAAGTAATCTTTTTATCATTATTTTGTATATCATCATTTTAGTGAAGTCAAAACTGTGTTATTATGAATATGTCAAAATGCCTCTAAAATATGTTCATAAATAAAAATTAGAAAAGGATAATTCAATGTAACAGACTAAACTAAAGTTAGCAGCTTCACCGCCAAGTTAGAACTATACCTCCCGTCCAGAAGAGACAATTTATACCCAGAAAGTAATAAAAAGTAATTCTGCAGGGCCCATCTCAGCTATTATAGCTCTACGCCTATCGGCAAACCGTGGACAGCACCATGAACCGTGAACATAACTCTGGAAAACTAGACCTGAAGACGACTCCGGACCTCACTGTGTTTCAACCGGCATTTAAAAAAACAACAACTTTGTGATAGGCCCCGCCTCACAGTTCGCTGAATTAGAATAACATGTTGCCGTCATTCCAGAGCTGGCCCAGTTCAAACTAATTGGCGGTGAAGTTCAGCCATCTCCTCGAAGACCGTGAAGCCAGGGAAGTGCTCTTCTTGCCGTCGCGTTCGCGGGAAATCGCTCACGCTCCGTTGGAGTTAGCTCTGATCTTCGTGTGGATGGGGAACCAGAAGAATCGGAGGGCGACATACAGTAAGCATAACAGGCATGCATACAGGAAAAAAAAGCTACCCTGGGGAAAAAAGAAACTAAAGAGCCAAACAGTAAATAATCCAATACTTGACAAAGAGAAGATTGGGAGTTTGGAAGGCAGCAGAATAATAAATTTAGATCAGTTACAACTGTACACTGAGAATATTAGTAAGCATGCTGTGGTTCTAAATGGTGAATCAAGAGATGGATTAGCCTCCATACTGTCAGCCAAATGCACTACCTGTAGTCATGTTATCGCTTTTCCAACCTCCACTAAGGTGAAAGGTACTCGTGGCTATAAGCGTTGGCAATGTAATTTAGCAGCTGTATGGGGGCAAATGGTGACTGGTGGGGGGCACAGCAACCTAGAAGAGTCAATGAGCATTGTAGGAGTGCCTGTGATGACCAATGCTAGCTTTGTTCAGACTGAAAGGGCAATCGGTGAAGCTTGGAAGCAGGAACTCTTGGAAAGCATGGCTGAAGCAGGAAGAGAAGAGAAACGATTGGCTGAGCAGAGGAATGAGTATCATGAAGGTGTTCCTGCTATCACAGGCATCGTTGATGGAGGTTGGAGTAAGCAGTCTCACAAGCACTCCTACAACGCTAATTCTGGAGTTGGAATAATAGTAGGTGCTGCCACCAAGAATATTCTCTTCATTGGTGTCCGGAACAAATACTGTTCTGCTTGTGCACGGAATATCCCCACAGATAAGCACAAATGTTATCGAAACTGGAACCGATCATCATCAGAGATGGAAACAGATATAATATTGGATGGATTTATGGAAGCAGAAAGAGTGCATGGTGTACGTTACATGAAATTTATTGGAGATGGTGACAGCTCGGTGTATACTACTCTACTTCAAAGTGTTCCTGGATGGGGACATGCAATAAAAAAACTTGAATGTGCTAATCATGCCTGTAAATGTTACAGAGGTGCACTCGAGCGGCTTGTTCAAGACAACCCTTCATATAAAGGCACTGGAGGTCTGACCAACAATCAAAGACGACGGCTTGTTGCTGCAGCTAGAAGTGCTATAAGAATGCGAAGTAAGGAGAAGGACCAGGGGAAAGCACTATCATTACTTCAAAGAGACCTGAGAAATGGACCTCTCCATTGCTTTGGTTTTCACCGGAACTGTAGTACAGACTTCTGTACTACAGCACAGAAAAACACCAGCATGACATCCAGCTCTGTCCCACCCCTTCCTTCTGAGTTGTCTAACTCAGAATTATCTATGTCAAAGTCACTCGGTTCTCCAGCTGCAACTACAAGTTTGTCCTTGCAGTCTTCCTCAGCATCTTCAACTTCAATGGCTATGAGGTCAACATCTTCAACGCCAGAGTCAAGTTCTTCAGCTGCAGCTGATCCAGGTTCTTCACAAACTTGGAGTACTGGCAGTAGTGTCGTCAATTTTTAAGTTAGCGATGACGGTGACCTTGATTGGTGAGTTAAATTTCAAAAAATGTATATATATATATATAATATAATTATCTAGAAATATTTTTTTGTTGTAATATGACTGCATCTTAGTTCATGCAATTATACACAATAAGGACTAATTGTATGGTACATTTCATGTAAAAAACCTGTCATGTAATGCCTCAAGTGCTATTCTCATCAATGCACTGACAAAAAAATATTCTGCTGGCGTTTATGTTAGTATGACACTTGCACTCGTGTAGTCCATAGCAATAAAGAAATAGCCTATGATAAATGTATGGTTAATTTATTTTAAACTTATAATGAAAAGTAAAATCATAAATAGGAGTTTCATGCTACTTTTAATTGAATGTTATTTTTGGGTAAAAATTACTCTTGGTCCAGTTTGCATTTTCCTTTTGCCATTTCTCATAGTTCAATAATATCTGAAATACACTGGAGTAGCACGCACGGTCACTATTTATAGTAATTTATAACTACAACTTACCAATAATTTCGTTAATTATTTTTCTTTTTTTTCCTTTTTTTTTCAGACGTAGTAGATGATCAATAAGTTCTTTGGACTGAAACGGTTGACGATGATCCATCTACTGAAGCTGATGCTAGACAGGGTGAGCCAACACCAGTAGAGATCAACCCCAGACTTCTACATGATATTCAGGTGGCACTGAGCAGGCTAATTGGTAAGGCAAGACAACTTGTGACCAATGAAACTACCAATTTAGCGGAAAGTTGGATGCATATTAGAATGAAGTTTGATGGGGGAAAAGTAATCCACAGGTCACAGAGTGGCTCATGGGAGCACAGGTGTATGGGGGCAGGATTGAGACTAAATCTCGGCAAAGCATGGGGACTGTCACGCGAAATTTGGTCCCCCCGCCAAATACGGTCCGGCCGGACTGAAATTGGCAGCCAAAATTGGTCCGCCCTGCTAATTTCGGTCCGCCCGGGTGCGCTCCAGTTAAACCAAAATTTGAATTATAGCCGCAATGGCGGATTCCAATCCTGTGGTTGATTTTGACACCGATAAGGATGTACTTCTGGTCAAAGATGCGCTTAGGTATATCCGGACTAGGGAATATCCTGCAGGTAGGTATTCAGTTATATGCTGCCAACTGCGCAATTCAAATGGACGGGTTTGTGCAGGTGTTTCGAATAATGGGAAGAGGGTAATACGAAGAAAGGCTGAGAAATTGGCTATTACTGAAGAGGGTGAAGTGGTATATTGTAAGAAAGATGGAAAGAAGGTAAAATTGATTTATAGTCACAAAACAACACAGATCAATGGCTAGTTATATTCAGTGTGTGTGTGTGTATGTGTTGTCTGGACAGTCATTGCAGAATTTAACCAGTTAATTGTTAATCTCTCAGTCTCAGCATATAACTTACTTTTACATGTAGCTACTAGCTACTTCAATTTTTAATTCGAAACTCTACAATTAGCTATTTTCGCATGTCCTATTGTAAGAGAGTTTCTAAATAGCCATTTGTGTTTAGGCATTCATTACATTTTTAGTACCACAAGTACTTCATTATAGAGGTAACAAAATCACATATCTACACATTGTTGCCATTGTAGTAGCAAGTTTGAGAAGATACGTGAAAAGGTGTAGCTACTTCAGGTACGGCATAAAATTTTTATCTTTCGTGGAAAAAAGTCAAAAATGTTTTGTAGTAGCTAGTTAACTATAAAATATTCATGTATGGGACAATGATTAGCTAGAATGTATTTTGCAGGTGTAGCAGATTAGTTTATACATATATATAGTAAAGGATTTTATTCAATATCATTTAAAATTAGAGCTATAAACATGTAGTGTTGACTAAAATAAAAACTGAAACCCGTTACTTTTCATGGGGTCTTTCATTTTGATAAGAACTAAAACGAAGATGTAGCTACAGTACATAAACTACAACTAAATATTTTTAGATGACGCAGTATTCTATTCAAATTTTGTGGATGATAAAAACTAAAACTAAGCAATTTTTATTGTAAACAATTCACCTCGAATCGTGTCACTGATATAAGTAAATAGCTAGCTAGCTATTCTCTAAACTATATAATAATATCATACTTTATTTAACAATTTTTTCATTGAAATAGCTATTCTATTTTTGAAAATATTTGGGAAACTACATAAACTTTCTATTTTACGAGTCTCATTGTTGAAGAATTTGAGACTACATAAATTAACCAAAACTACAAGTCAATTGATATTATCAAACTACTACATAATATTGAAGAATAACTAATAATTAGCAAAATCTTCAAAGGCAAAAAAACTAAAACTAAGCATTCAAAATATTTTTTAGTATTGCAATCTCTAAACCAAAACCACCTGAAACCATTATTGGATGATGACTAGATTATACTGTAATTAAAAGGGAGATGCTTCAGTTTGTATAGGCATGAAGATATTTACCAAGTTTCAAACAATATTTACAATTGTATAATTTGCAACAGATAGCTAAATATCTAGCATTTTAGGTAACTGGCTTCCAGAGTTTCTAATAGGCATGCTTTTTGGAGATATAGCTATATATTTTCCACACCAAAATACATCATCTATAGCTATAGAGACCTGATTAACCAAGGACTGTTCAGTACATTAAAAAAAAAGCTCTAGTTAAATGTTACTGATCCAGTTAAATGTTACTATTTAAAATAAAAAAGGAGTTAAGTTCATAATGACTTCCACAACTTAGGTTCGTTACATTACTGATTTGGACGAGAGATCCAGAATTCTGGCATCATGCCACAATGACCCCACTTCTGGACACTTAGGCACAAAAAAAACTTTGGGAAGAGTTAGTGAGCGGTTTATGTGGCAGGGAATGGTCAATGATGTCAATAAATTGGTAAGTAAATAAATAACTCATACAGAAGAGAACGTTGGTCACTTAATGACAAAGAGTGTTGTTATTTATTAATTATGATACATCCAGGTTAGTAATTGTGATCTATGCCAAAAGATTCATGGCAAATTAAGCCAATCTACCCCAGAGCTCCATCCTGTACCAGTTGTGTCACCATGGTACCACATTGGTATGGACTTCATTGGCCCCATTTCTCCTGCATCACATCAAGGAAACAAATACATCCTGACTATAACAGATTATTTTACAAAATTTGTTGAGGCAATACCTATGAAAAATAAATATGCAGAAAATGTAGCTGCGGCATTGTTCAAGGTAGTCAAATGTATGCACTATGATGAAATCTTGAAGCTTATAATTTATTGAATATACTATTATAGGTATTTATGAGAATGGGAATTTGTAAGGTAGTGACTTCAGATCAAGGATCAGAGTTCAATAATTCATTGAATCGTGAACTCATGAGTTTACTAAAAATCGACTATCGCCTGACTACAACGTACCACCCCCAGGTTACTTGCACTTTGTACTGGTATTATAACTATTATTATTGCTAATTTTTATGTTATAACTTGAATTTAGGCTAACGGTCTGGTTGAAAGGTTCAATCAAACTCTACATAGCATATTAGTAAAATATGTTCAGGAAGAAAAAGAGACCTGGGAGGATTACATTGACACATGTATATATGCCTACAACACGGCTCAACACGAATCTACAAAGTTCACACCCTTTGAGTTGATGTTCTCCAGAAGTCCAGTACTCCCAATTGATATAACTGAAGATGCATCATGCCAATATGAAAACCTTCCAGAAGTAACTGATGGTATGTGTAATCAATAATTGTAATGAAATTTAGCGAATGTTATTATATTAGATCTGATCCTCACCAACACAGAGAAGAGAACTAGCATTCTTGAAAAAGCAAAAGCCAATATAGTTCATGCCCAATCCCGCCAGAAGAGAATTTATGATCAGAAGCATTCAAATCCACACATTTTTAGGAATGGTGCTCTAGTCCTCAAGAAGGATTTCAGGAGGAGACATAGGAGAGGTGGTAAACTTGATCCAAAATGGGTTGGACCTTTCAAAGTTGTATGTAGTCTTGGTCGTGGTCTTTTTCGTCTTCAAGATATATCAAATCGCAATAACATAGTAGCTAGAGTGAATGGAGCCCATTTAAAAGAATACAAGTCAACCTCCAAGGTAGTTGTAATCAAGAGGTATAGCATATTATGTATGTATTGTGTATAACAGCAAAGCAGTTCTTCATCTGAACTGGAGCCCCCTCTCTCTGATTCTGATGAATCAGAAGACATTGCAAGACCTAAAATGAAAAGGAGAAAAACAATTAGTCCACTGGTAAATGAAGTTTTGAATTCATCATTAATTAGTAATATACACCTAATTGAAATTTTGTAGCCTTTGAGTTATCAAAAGGAGTTATCCCCATTATCCTCTTGTATTTCAAGTCCTATCAGAACGGTATGTTTGTTTGCCTCTATGTTAAGAAATCTACATACCTGTCATCCCACTTCTATAGCCTCAATGTTCACTTTCTGAGGATGATGATTTAAAGAGTACATATACTTCTTAATTGTAATGTATAGCATTGGTGTAAAATGTCTGTTACTATTTTTGTAGGAAAAGAAAGCATCTAGTACAATTTTGGAAACCACTACAAGTTGCTACACTTATCATGAGGACTCTTGTGAGTCACTAAAGTAGGATTCAATAAATTATATTGCTATAACACCATCTTAACCATGAAGTATTATCTAAGTATTAACACTTTACACTGTAGGTTTGGAAATGTATATTAACAGTTAATACAATTTGTACTTCAGGTCATACTCCACCCGAAAAAACCCTTCAGCCTCACCACTACATAGATGAGATAAAAAAATTTCCTCCTAATGAACTGACAGCAAAGTTGTCTTCACTCCAAAAAATTAGAAAGGTTCGTACAGTATAGACATAACATTATGACTTTAGTAGAGGTTAGCCACATACGTGTTAGTAACCATCAATTCTTAATTAAAATGGTTTTGTTGTAAATCTTTCTAGTTTTTTTTTAATTTTGTATCACTATTTACTTCGATACAATTTTAGAACATTCAAGTCATTACAACCTCAATTGTGACTATAGTATTTTGTTCGGAGGATGTTATTGTACGGTTATTTCCTTAGCATTCTTGTTTTTTCAAGTCACCATAACCTGGGGCGAGTGGTTGCCATGGCATTGAAATCCTTTACCAGTCTAAACTTTTTAAAACTCTGCCTTTGGCCTATTTTTGTTGCTGAGTTAGGTGCTTCTCGCCAAAAGCCACTGGCAACAGAAGTCACAATGGCTTACCTAACAACTTCTGAGATAAGGGTAAGAAAGTAATTTGTTTGCTAAAGTTTATAGTCAACTGCTACATACTCTGTTGTCATTATGAACTACAGGAGTAGAAGCTAGAATATATGAAACAATACTGTAGTTTTATGCAACCTAACTAGACAGGCTCACTCCAAAAAAAAATCCTGTAATGAAATAAACAATGTTAGCTTACTGGTTCAGCTTCAGAAAAATTGTCGTTGCTAAGATTAAGTTTGCGCATGCGTACATGATAAATATGTTATACTTGAATACGCGAAATATCACTCGTCTGATCGTCTGATCGGGGTATTGGCACTCGTGCCTGCGGCACTCGTCCCAATACATCCGACAGACTCGTGATATTTTGCAGTATTCAAAGTATAACATATATTTACTGTCATTCATATTAAGGTTGTCACACTTCAATCATTTAATTCTCTATCATGCAAAGCTAGAGGTAAGTTTAAAGTATAGGACTACCTAAGATATATGAAACTATCACTCCATTATGTCCACTATAGCACAATTGAAGGATGCAAGCAATCTAATTTCCTGCATTTCATCAGAACAGCTTGAAGGAATAATTGATTATGTAATGCAAAAGTATTTCCGAAAAGATTTACAGGTATGTAGCTAGATTATTTATTCTTCCTAGAAATGACAGGCAAGGGTTGTGTTTCATGATCAAATGAATGACATCAAACGTGTTTTAGTTTTTCTCCTATGCTGCTGACGTGATATTTCCTGAACTAATTACAGCATTACTTAAGGATATGTTCAAGCTAAGCAGTAGCCAGGTATAAAATTTCACATGAATGTAAACATACCCCTAATCAAATTCTAATGTGTTTCTTAGGCTAAATGTGTGATGTACTCAAATAAAACTTTTGGTAACACTTGCCCTGGGTTAACATCACAATTAGCTCTGTCTCAAAGCCAACAAACAGGTATGTTTACCACATAAACAAATATTTGGGTAGATCTTTCCATATCAAACAGCAGTGTCACAGCAAAGGCCATGCTTGAAATTCATTGAAGGCAACTCCAGCAATTACGAAGAACAACACCTGGAAGGTAAAACTATTATTGAAGTAAAATAATAAACTTAGTTATGTTACTTTTACCTGATAAAAAATTGCTTATTAGAGAAAACAGGCACAGAGCCCACAAAAAACAACAACCCTGCTTCCAAAGCACAGCATCAGAAGAAAGGTAAACATTAAAATTTGAGGTTAACCCTGCATTCATGTGTTGACCTGTAGTAGCGGAAAAGGATAAGGCAAGTAGGAAATCCACAAAAGAGGAGTCCAGCAGTACTAAAGCAAAACAGAGTAATGGTAAAGTTTGTTATAAAGCTAAAAATAATTGCTTACTGTTCAATATTCTTGAAGATGAGACACCCATAACTACTTGGTGCTCCTGTAGAACAAGATGTGCAACAAAAGCATGTCCATGCAAGAGAAATTGTATTGCCTGCTCATCTACCTGCCATCCCTCGAAGACCTGCTGCAATACCTCCATGATTGTTGCTACTACAGGCACAATAGATGTGTTGGATGACAATAGTTCTACGTGCACAAAAGTAGATTGCTGGATGACCATAGGGAGTACACAACTTTACAGTAGTGATCGATCTTGTATTAGATCAAGTGAATGGCTAAATGACAGGGTGATATTTGCAGCTCAGGAACTTCTAAAGCAACAACATCCTCATATAAGTGGATTACAGAATCCTATACTTCAGTTAACAGGCTCTTTTGAAATAATGAAAAAACCATTTGTTCAGATACTGAATCACGCTGGGAACCACTGGATAACAATTTCGACCATTGATTGTGAACCTGGTTCAGTTTTTATTTTTGACAGCATGAACTTGCTACTTACAAAGGAACTGCAGATGGTTGTGGCAAACTTGCTACATTTACAGGATCATCAACACATTGTTTTGAAGCATGTAAAAATGCAATATCAAATAGGGTCAAATGACTGTGGCTTATTTGCAATAGCTTCAGCTTGTGCTCTCTGCAATGAATTCAATCCTGCTAAAATGAAGTTTGAGCAGAGCATAATGAGGCAGCATTTATTAAAAGCATTTCAGGATAAAGAATTAACTCCTTTTCCTCACAAAAAGTCGCATCAGCAAGCCATATCTATAATAGAAAAAAAGGTCAGAATATACTGCATCTGCAGAAAGCCGGACAGAGGTGGGAAAATGATCCTTTGTTCCAACTGCAAAGAATGGTTCCACTGTGCCTGTGTAAAAGTAGTTGATAACATCATATTTGAGTCCAATTGGCTCTGTGACATGTGCAGATGATGTGAAATTTCAGGAAGTAGAGAACATGCTTAAAGACAAAAAGTAGTACTTTATTCATCATTGAAGTATTCTTTATATCTTATATTAATATCACATACACACTCATAACAACCACACACATTCACATGCAGAGCCAAAGCTCATACACATATTTTAAATATAAATAATATGTATGACTTTTCCTTATCATGATGACTTAGAATGTGATTGGTGTAGTGTAATAGATAGGCCTAAATACTAAATATTGAGGTTGGCCTTGTTGTAATCATCAGCAAATTACTGGTTCAAAGTTTCATTAAAAAGATCTCAATACACAGGCACACCAAACTGTCAAAAACAAGAAGTACACAGATATAAGAATTGAAACAAAACCAAAGTGTTGATGGGGAGGAGCTAAGATAACGCATAGACACAACACAAATACATCAAAAGATTCCAAATAGCTTGTGGTAAGATCTCACACATAGTCCCCTTCCCAACTCTAAATAGCCAGGGGAAGGTAACTACACTACACAAAAATGTGTGCAATTTATGAATCAAACAAATATACATTACGGAATTTTCCAATGAGATAGTAGATTGCACACTGTGATGGCTCTGAAATTTCTGGGAACAATTCCAAGTATTAACAATCCCAATGTCAAAGAATATCGGGAATAACACTATAGTTAGAGCTTAAACATAGTTAATTGAGCCCTTTTTCTGAGGAAAATATATCAACAAGAAGTACTGAAAGAGCAGTATATAGCTACTGATGGTAAGAGAAATTGTCAGAAATCAAACTACCAACTGTTACTTAAAAATAATTATGTAACCAAATTTTTTCCCTTACGACGTAAGTTACCTATAGGTTTTTCTTTCCTATACTTCTTTCTTACTTATACTTCAGGCGCTAGAAGATTATCAAGTAGCTAGAGAGTAAACTCATCAACAAGAAGTACTAAAGAGCCGTCTATAACTATACTGATATACCTCACCACCTCCAATTTACCACACAATATTGTTTTTTTTTTAGGTGGGACTAAATTTGGCAAAGCGGACCACATTTGGCAGCCATATTTAGTCCTCCCGGACTGAATTCAGCAGCCAATTCTGGTCCCGGACAGGTTTTAGCAGCCAATTTCAGTCCGGGGGACCGATTTTGGGTAGGACCCGATTTGGCGTTACAGGTAACACAATTTGAAAATCGGGGATGTTTATTTATTGGCGAGCGAGCGAAGCGAGCGAGACAGTAATAGGGGTGGACAATGCAAAATCGGGTATATGTTATTGGCGAGCGAGCGTAGCGAGCGAGACACTTACAGGGGTAACACAATTGAAAATCGGGGATGTTTGTTTATTGGCGAGCGAGCGTAGCGAGCGAGACACTTACAGGGGTAACACAATCGAAAATCGGGGATGTTTATTTATTTATTTATTTATTTATATATATGTTTGGACGTATGTATGTCATTTTGGGACGGGATCGAACGCGGAGCGAACACAAAAATACGGAGGGTCAGTGTTCGCTCCGCGTTCGACCCCGTCCCAAACTTCACTAAACAGAATCCTCCGGTTTAGCGACCATTACCCGTATCACCTTAGAAATTGAATTGTATACCGCTTTGAATTATTTTGCGGGTGCAATTAAAACGCAAAAAACTTATGGGAGCTCCATTTCTATTCAAGTCAGTCGCTATTTGTCACAGTTGTAAGCCCTACTCAACAGCATTAACTTCACCTTAGAAATTGAATCGTTTACGGCTTTGAATTGTTTTGTGGGTGCAGTTAAAACTCAAAATCTTATGGGAGCTCCACTTCTATTCGAGTTAGTGGCGGTGGTAACTTAATGCGCTATTTGTCACAGTTATAAGCCCTACCCAACAGTATTTACTTAAAAATGCATTGTCCACTAGACGAACCACGAAGGTAAGTCTTGCGTAGTTATGTTTAGTTGTGTGAAAGTATTGTGCGTTACAACTACTATTAAGAATATCACAAAGAAAATTTTAAATAACGTGATTTGATTTTGTTGCTTCTTTTTCAATTCAAACTGTTGCGGGAGCGGTTACTATGACATTGAAACCCCCTTTACCTCATACGTATTTTAAAAACTCGACTTTATTTTAATAGCTTGAGTGTTAGTTGTTAAAATCAAATTTAACAATAGTGTAGTTTAAGGCTCGCTCGCCATTTGTGCTCAAGCACACCACTAGTATATATGTATATATATGTATGTATGTATGGATTGTACGTATGCCCTTTAAACGCGCGCGCGGGGAATGTTTTTTCTTCAAAAAACACGGCTTTTTAGGCTTGACCCCAGTTTATTCTGAAACTACAGCATTAAGCAAGCCTTACTTCATACTTAAGCTCCAAAGTGTGAGAAAATTCCTGCGAAAACGCTTGCTTTTCAAGAAACAAAAAGTTGATTCGATCGGTTACTATGACATTGAAGACCCTTTACCAGATTTAAATTCAAAACTTCGCCTTTTTTCCGGCAAGTGCGGCTTGTTGCTAGTTGTCAAGAGCCACCTGTAGTCAGTACTAAGAGAGCTATCATTACTTCTGAAAAGCGTATGTAAGCACATAAAGTATTAATGCTAAGGAAGCTACTACTACTCGAGGGATGCCGAGGTAAGTACGCAATTCCATATTTGTTAGCTAAATATGCAAAATAACTCTGGCCTTTCTTTTTTATAGCTAAGAGCTTGTTGTCAACAGTGACTGGTAAATTCAAATTGTCAGAAGGACTCAAATTTGGTACTACAAAAGTTACCACTGCTCAAGAAAATGAGGTAAGAAAGTAATTTGTATTTGTGTGCTAAAATTGATTGTCTTAGTTTTTGTAGGTGAGGAGCTGTTGTCAAGAATTCAAGGTAATTCAGATGGCCAAAGTAACTTCAATGATACTACAGAAGTTATCAATACTCAAGAATGAGGTAAGTAGTAATTCCATATTTGTTGGCTAAAATTACAAATAATAACACTGGTTTATTTTTTATCGTAGCTGAAAGCTTGTTCAAGAGATACTGGTGATTGAGATTATCAGAATGGCAGATGTTTGATACTACAAAAGTTATTATTAATCAGGTAAGAGAGTGATTTTGTACTTGTTTGCTGAAATAAAAGGTCATAACTGCTATTATAGTGTTTGCATGAACTAAGCTATAACATAGTAACAATACTTTTATGTTACCTAACTATCAGGTACGCTCGCCATTTGTGCTCAAGGACACCACTAGTTTATTTATCTGTTTATGGGGTACGTGAGACCTCTGTTTTCGCCCGCGCTTTTAATTACGTAGCTAAGTTAGGTAAAGCGTTCACAGTTCCAGTATTTTTCAATTAACGAGCTCTGAGAATCCTTAGTGGCGGTGGTAAGTCAAAGGGCTCTTTGTCATGGCTATAAGCCTTGCGCAACAGTATTTACTTGAAAATACATTGTCCACTAGACTACTGCGAAGATAAGTCTGTGTAGGTGCATGTCCAGTTGTGTCAAAGCATTGTGTGTTACAACTACTACTTAGCTAAAGAATATCACAAATAAAACTTTTAAATAACGTGTATTGTTTTGTTGTTGTTGTTTTTTTCTTCAATTCAAGCAGTTGCAGAGAGTTGTTACTATGGCACTGAAATACCTTTACCCTGTATGCTAAATTTAAAAACTTGACCTTATTTTCAGTAGCTTCAGTGTTAGAAGTCAATAAAAATCTTTAGGCTCGCTCGCCATTTGTGCTCAAGCACACCACTAGTTTATTTGTATATATGTTTGGACGTACGTATGTCATTTTGTACTTTGACCCTCGCGTTTTTGTGTTAGTTCGGTTGTCGATCCCGTCCCAAATTGCACTAAACAGAATCCTCTGGTTTATCGATCAGTACCCGTATCACCCTAGAAATTGAATTGTATACCGTTTTGAATTCTTTTGCAGGTGCAGTTAAAACTTGAAAACTTAAGGGACTTCCATTTCTATTCGAGTTAGTGGCGGTGGTAAGTCAATGCGCTCTTTGTCATGGTTATAAGCCGTGCGCACAGTATTTACCTGAAAATACATTGTCCACTAGACTACTGCGAAGGTAAGTCTGTGTAGGTGCATGTCCAGCTGTGTCAAAGCATTGTGTGTTATTTTAAATAACGTGTATTGTTCTGTTGTTGTTGTTTTTTCCTTCAATTCAAGCAGTTGCAGAGAGTTGTTACTATGGCACTGAAATCCCTTTACCCTGTATGCTAATTTAAAAACTGGACCTTATTTTCAGTAGCTTCAGTGTTAGAAGTCAATAAAAATAGTATAGTCTTTATGTTCGCTCGCCATTTGTGCTCAAGCACACCACTAGTTATATATATATTATCTGAAATCTCAATTGAACACGACTGAGAGTCAGCTTCGCTCGCTTCGCTCGCTCGCTGAAATTAGGGGTGGATAATGCAAAATCGGGTATATGTTATATATATATATGTATGTATGTATGGATGGTACGTATGCTCTTAAAACGCGCGCGCGGGGAACTTTTTTCTCCTAAAAACACGGCTATTTAGGCTTGACTCCAGTTTATTCTGAAACTACAGCATTAAGCAAACCTTACTTTATACTTAAGCTCCAAAGTATGAGAAAATTCCTGCTAAAACGCTTGTTTTCAAGACACAAAAAGTTGATTCGACAGGTTACTATGGCATTGAAGACCCTTTTTCAGACTTAATTTCAAAACTTCGCCGTTTTATGGGGGGATACGAAGTACCGGTTGTTGGTTGTCAAGAGCTGTTGGTAGTCAGAATGCCGTAGTATTAATGCTATGGAAGCTACTACTTCTCGAGGGAAACTGAGATAAGTACGCAATTCCATATTTGTTAGCTATGGCTAAAATTACAAATAATAACACTGGTTTATTTTTTATCGTAGCTGAGAGCTTGTTCAAGAGTTACTGGTGATTGAGATTATCAGAATGGTTGATGTTTGATACTACAAAAGTTACCATTAATCAGGTAAGAGAGTGATTTTGTATTTGTTTGCTGAAATAAAAGGTCATAACTGCTATTATAGTGTTTGCATGAACTAAGCTAAAACATAGTAACAATACTTAGTTTTATGTTACCTAACATCAGGCTCGCTCACCATTTGTGCTCAAGCACACCACTAGTATATATGTATGTATGTATGGATGGTACGTATGCTCTTTAAACGCGCGCGCGGGGAACGTTTTTCTCCTAAAAACACGGCTATTTAGGCTTCACTCCAGTTTATTCTGAAACTACAGCATTAAGCAAACCTTACTTTATACTTGAGCTCCAAAGTATGAGAAAATTCCTGCTAAAACGCTTGTTTTCAAGACACAAAAAGTTGATTCGACAGGTTACTATGGCATTGAAGACCCTTTTCCAGACTTAATTCAAAACTTCGCCGTTTTATGGGGGGATACGGAGTGCTGGTTGTTGGTTGTCAAGAGCCGTTGGTAGTCAGAATGCCGTAGTATTAATGCTATGGAAGCTACTACTTCTCGAGGGAAGCTGAGATAAGTCGCAATTCCATATTTGTTAGCTAAATATGCAAAATTAACTCTGGCCTTTCTTTTTTGTAGCTAAGAGCTAGTCAACAGTGACTGGTAAGTCAGATTGGCTCAAATTTGGTACTACAAAAGTTACCACTGCTCAAGAAAATGAGGTAAGAAAGTAATTTTGTATTTGTGTGCTAAAATTGATTGTCTTTTGTTTTTGTAGGTGAGAGCTTGTTGTCAAGAATTCAAGGTAATTCAGATGGTCAAAGTAACTTCAATTTGATACTACAGAAGTTATCAATACTCAAGAATGATGTAAGTAGTAATTCCATATTTGTTGGCTAAAAAATTACAAATAATAACACTGGTTTATTTTTTATCGTAGCTGAGAGCTTGTTCAAGAGTTACTGGTGATTGAGATTATCAGAATGGTTGATGTTTGGTACTACAAAAGGTACCATTAATCAGGTAAGAGAGTGATTTTGTATTTGTTTGCTGAAATCAAATGTCATAACTGCTATTATAGTGTTTGCATGTAAGCTAAAAATAGTGACATTTTATGTTACCTCTATCAGGCTCGCTCGCCATTTGTGCTCAAGCACACCACTAGTTTGTATATATGTTTGGACGTACGTATGTCATTTTGTACTTTGACCCTCGCATTTTTGTGTTAGTTATGTGGTCGACCCCATCCCAAATTGCACTAAACAGAATCCTCTGGTTTATCGATCAGTACCCGTATCATCATCCTAGAAATTGAATTGTTTACCGTTTTGAATTCTTTTGCGAGTGCAGTTAAAACTTGAAAACTTAGTGGACTTCCATTTCTATTCCAGTTAGTGGCGGTGGTAAGTCAATGCGCTCTTTGTCATGGTTATAAGCCGTGCGCAACAGTATTTACTTGAAAATACATTGTCCACTAGACTACCGCGAAGGTAAGTCTGTAGGTGCATGTCCAGTTGTGTCAAAGCATTGTGTCTTACAACCACTACTTAGCTAAAGAATATCACAAAGAAAACGTTTAAATAACGTGTATTGTTTTGTTGTGGTTTTTTACCTTCAATTCAAGCAGTTGCAGAGAGATGTTACTATGGCACTGAAATCCCTTTACCGTGTATGCGAAATTTTTAAAACTGGACCTTATTTTCAGTAGCTTCAGTGTTAGAAGTTAAAATCATTCATATTAAAATAGTATAGTCTTTAGGCTCGCTCGCCATTTGTGCTCAAGCACATCACTCGCTTCACTCGCTCGCTGAATTATATATGTGTATACGTACGTCAAAAATTTTCGCCCGCGATTCTAATTAAGTAAGTTAGGTAAAACGTTCACAGTTCCAGTATTTTTCAATTAACTTAGCGCGGAGAATCCTGCTGCACTGCCTTACGCAACTTTGTTTCAACCAAAAAGTTTATAGCTACTCTCTTTTTGAAATAATTGTGAAGTCTTTGTCAAGCTGTGCTTCTTTGCCACTGCTTTCGAAGTTTATTCAGGTAATTCTGTTATTGTTACTACGGGTCCACTTCCTTAGTCTGGGATCAGAGACTTTAGATTCTCTGATGCTAACTAAGAATGGAAAGTGTTACACTGTGCACTGCAGTTAGATGTAATTTCTGTCCTATTTTTCTGTAAAAAGAGTCTGCTCGCTGGCCATGCATTTGCGCTATTCGAGCGCACCACTAGTAGTTAGACACTGCCACCATGGGCAATACTGTGTGTTTAGGGTCCAGAAGGCCTTAGGCTGTGGCGTCCCGAGCACGTAGCGAGGGCGCTACTAATGGGGCCTCAGGACCTTAAACAGTTAGCGCCGATGGTGCGCAGTGCAACTAATTTAGAACATAGGAACCTGAGTGAGTGTTTCCAGGCGCTTCCAGCGTACTTCCACTCCCAGCATGCTAACATTTTTTGATAAGGAAAAGAGACATTTCAAGGGAGATGGAAGAACCTACAGAATTTGTGATAATCCTACCTGTTTAAGGAGAACCTTGTTGTAGCGCCTGGGAAATATGTAGTAAAATGATGGACTGAGCTGCTACCGCAGTACCTGAAGAGTAGAAAATATACTCCAATTCTATTATTACGGAACCTAAAGAGCGAGATTCCACAAACCACCACTGGGCAATCTTTCTCGCCGTCAAAGAAACAATCTCAAGCATCCTCTCCTCTTTCCTACGGCAACAAAAGACTTTTTGCTGCAATAAAAACCGATGAGGAAGTTGACAGGGCAAGGGAAACTGGTACATGCAAGAAAACTAAAGAAGACACCAAATATTGCTGTGGTTTGTGGACTTCCTGGAGCTTCTACGGGGAGAATCAGAATGGAGACAAAATAGGACTAATTGAGTCAATGAGTTGGGTTACCATTATAAATAACACCAGCAATTTTTTTTTATAAAAGTCATTAAATATTATTTTATAGGGCGTTACCTTAGTGACACACATGTCATCGAGTACTATAATCTGATATAGTCCCTGGTATTCCCATAGAAAAATGTATTGGAGGGGAAAAGTGATATAGTTTGTAGCTACCACTGAAAGTAATGGGAAAATGACCAGAGAGAGCTATAAATAGAGATATTGTTATCAACGGGCTATAAGTATTTATAAACCAATAAAATTGGTTTGAACTGCTGTTCATAAACCCATGCCACTAGGGCTTCGCCCTCGTATCTCAGGTTTGTAAATAGTATACAAACCTCAAGATTGGTTTATAACAATTACATATAACATTATTACTATTTTAGGGTTAAAGTGTTTTTTTTCCTTAAAATGACTGGACTATATATTATATAGTCCAGTCATTTTAAGGAAAAAAAAACACTTTAACCCTAAAATAATTGCTACAAAAGGTTTTTTAATGGATTGTTGTACTGTTCCATATCACGTTCAACATACTAAAAGTCTACCAAAATCTAACCAATAGAAAGGTGATATTTAGGTAGTTTTTTCCACAAGCTCATTAAAATTCATGAGATGTCAATTACTGGCTATAACTTTGGTTTATTTCACTTCTACACAAAATTACTGGTATCATCAAATTATTTAGCTTATTACCTTTATTTAAAACATAATATTACACAAAACAATATAGAATCATCCAGTGGAAGCTATATATGAGTCATTCATAGTCATTTTCATCGTCTGTCTTCCTGTTATATGGATTATGACATTCTTTTAGTTGACATTGACCACAGACAGTAATTGCAGGGTAGACCATAACATCTACAACTACAACGAAGTGTAGCACAAGCAGTTGAACAGTTACAATGTATTATTTTTAGGAGGGTTTCCGGAGCTGCATTCATCTCGGACATTATTGGAATTAGTAAATTATCTTTCTTCATCCAGCCCCAATTTGAAACATCCATACTCCCTTCAGTTCAGATCATCAACTGGTAGTAGACTCTGAGGCTATGAAACTTTGTGAATGTTGCAGTAGGAGGAAGTCGTTCTGGTGTGACAAATGACTTGATTGAAGATACTTTCTTAGTGAACATGCTGTAGTGCAAAGATTCAAGTGATTCAGTGTCCTTCCCACCAAACAGGATGGCCATTGCTTTTCTGCCAAGAGTTTCAATGGTAGCTGTTGAATGACATGGGGTATAAACTCTTTTGAACATGGATGTAATGTTTGATCATCCTTGGCAAGCTTTTGAAATGTTGCCTTCTTACCAACACCAAATATTCCTGAGGTTGCATCACAACCTGTGAAGACATGAACAAAGAGCAGCTGTGAACACAAATTATTGCCCAATATTAGTTTGAGACAATTGATATTGTACACTTTTTGTTTTACCCTTAGTGTCTGAGCGGAAATAAATAGTTTTATGGTCTACAACTATTTATTTCCGCTCAGACACTAAGGGTAAAAGGGCTAAGCGTTCTCCTCAGTCCATCACCCATGAGATTAATTAACCGTTGCTTATTTCTATCTCTTGACAAGAAATATTCCTTTTTTTCCAGAAAACTCTGTTTCTTCAGTAAACTGGACAACTTGGTGGACAAAAGTGTGGAAGCAACCTAGCATCAGTATAGTGTTTTTCAAGTTGTTTTGTGGTGCATCAATGATGATCTCAGCAGCTTTCAAATACAGGAATTGATCAAAAGTTATTATTTGAGTAACATGATACTATTGGAAAGGAACTTTTTCCAGAATACATGTCTATAATTGGCAAATAAACAATAGATGGCTTCCAGGATGTTCATTCTCATGATGAATACCATGCATCATGCCTGGCCAATTTGGAGTCATTTGTTTGAAGCTGAAGTAGTAGAGTTCCTATAAGATATCAACACTCCTGTTGCCATTAAAGTGATTTTGTAGTTCTCGAAACTTGATGTTGAGATGTGTATGGTAAGCAAATTGATACTCGACTATATCAACCTTATTATTCATACCCATTCCATGAAATATTCCTTTGCCATCACTAGTAAGAATATTGTGGTCAACATCGTCAGCCGCAAATAGCAATGTTGTATTTTTCATATGATATCTTCTCCAAGCATATTTGGAGTGACAAAATCTGCAGCATTCTCCTCAAATCGCTGTACTTCTCGATACAATGAACAGAAGCCCATTGAACAAAGAATATCTATAATGAACTTGGACCAATAGAAATGATGAGTCTGCACAGCAAGACCAATTTGCAGTGGAGCAATGACAGCTTGAATGATAATTTTCCCAATACTTGCAACTTTTCTTTGATTGTCTTTTCCCATTAACATAGAATTTAAGAATAAGCCCAAAGTTGAAGGAATATAGTGTTGTGCCGAATCAAGCCATAAGGAATTAGAGCTAAGATATTCATTGGCGTTCAGTGGAATGTGTAATTTAATGTCACTTTTTATGAGCCTAGCAGCTGTTTTAATGATTGCTTTCTTCTGTGATTCTTCATCATTATTTTGTTCGAAGAATTTGAAGTAGGAATGGAGTATTTGAGAAGTTTTTTTCCCTCTCATCATCACTATATCATTAAGACCCTCACCTTCCATTATATAATATGGATTCTCCATAATGTTCCAGTAGTTTCATTTTTAGGTATTGATGGCCATATGGAAGAGACTTTTCATCTGTCAAAAACTCACTCTTTTTATTTTTGAAGTCAGTAATGGTAAATTTTTCTTCATCAGTCATGTGACTGTGAAATACAAAAGGATAGCAGGACTATTAAACCACAAGGAGGGTTTCCCTGCAGTGAAAGTTATAGATTGAATAAATTCCAAAATTTTGATGGGACATCCCACGGGACTTTTGTATTGTCCCATGGACCAATTGACAGCCTTACTGGACAAAACCTATCTATCAACACATGGTTTTACTTTAGATAGAGGCTAAAAGTATAATAAAAATTAGCTTGCCTAATGTATAGTTTCAGATATAAGCACTAACACAGCTATCACAGACAAGAATAAAAGTTTAATTTAGCTGTGTAATTGTATGTACACTTTATACTTCTCCATTATTCACACTCAAACTCACTTGGTGTATTGCCTGATTGATAAGCATATAAGTTCAAAACTCTGACTATGTTATTAGCATCCTCAATTTCACAGCTATATATTCCTGAAGGAGCTGTGACCGATGATGACAAGCTGGTAAGAGAGACAGCACTGAGACCTGAAGACATAAAGATACCAGTAACAGATGTCAGAGCGACAGAACCATCTGGCAAAGTCCAGGAACCAATGGGATCTGATCCGGTCTCATCACTGCTACAACACTCTACCAGATTTGTCAGACACAGCAAAGTCTTGGAGTGTCCAAGTGAACTAATATTCACAGCACAGCACTGTTATATTAGAATAGATCTGTCTATTAAAGAAGAATCCAACACCTAAAATAAATGAACCACATTAATTATTGTTGACATTGTGTACAACAGTATACTCATGCAGTTGAGGGTCAGTATGACCTTCTAGGTCTCTGATGATTATGCAGAATGACCTTTGCTCCAACACACTCATTTTGGTGTGAAAGGTCAGACAGAGAGAACATTTATGAGGTGAGTTCAATTAATTCAATTATACAAACCCTACACATCAAGCATGCCTACAATATCAATTCTTACTCCCCCCTAGCTACTGTTATGATCTTGAGATGTGCAGTGTGGTTTAACTCTGGGGAAATATACCCACATAGTCTTATCATGAAGTGAAATCTTAATTGAGATACTTCTTAGCTTGCTGGTCAGCAGTATGTAGCAACCAATATTCAAAAACAAAACAGAGACATACCTAAACTTTCACATAGTTTTCTACTACACATCTAACAGATGCTTTAGGAGAATATGGTACATTTGACACTGCCTGCTGCATTCTCAATCAGCTGCAATTTGGAGGCTGAAATGACCCTTGAGGTAAGATGACCTCTTGAGCGGAGTGAGCATGCAGTGGCTGACCACACTATAACTTGTGGCAAGATGACCTTGACCTGAGTGATCTTCACTACAATTAGCTGAAAAATATTGTTCTTCACACAAAATACTTGCACAATAATAACTCACTAAACAAATAAACAAAATCTCCCTAAAAATAAATAAATGAATAAATATATAAATACAAATAAATAATTGAAAATAGAAACTTGGATTAATAAAATAAAAAAATATCTGGAAAAAAATCATAATAAATAAATAAATACAAAAAGATAAATAAAAATTTTTAAAATTATGGGCATAAAATATACAATAAATAATAATCAGTCTTATTTTTATCTAGTTGAGGTTGCATTGGACAGGTGAAATATTGAAATGTCATCCAAGTATATTGACTAATAATTACAATCTTTGCCAACTTCAACATGCTTTGACACAACAAAAAATAAATAAAAAAACTGGGAATATATTATCCTTCACACATACATGTAGTTTACTTTTGGAAAATTTATTAGAAAACATTATTATGGTCACTAATAAAACCCTCCAAAGGTACTAAAATTATGACTTAGGAATTCACCTCTTTTAGCTGCAATTGAAGCTATATTCTCTAACAGCTGCAATTTGGGAGCTTTATATGACCTCTTCTTGTGCATAATGACCCTCCAGACTGACCTTTACTATATTAGCTGAAGAATATTATTCGGCACACAAGAAAGCACAAACACATACACACAAACAAACTGACTCTCTATTTGTCTCTTTCTTGCAAAACAAAAATAAAGTAAATTAAAATAATACGTGTACATGGAAAAAGTTATGGCCATAATTTAATTAAAACATGCAATAAATAACTTGATAGTTCTGGGCAACTATGTGGATATAATTGACCCTCACATGATATTTACACCTCTACCACAGACCACACTAAAATTGGTCATATTGTCCTCTCACATCTAGAATGAGTATAGATATTATACTTGTTATACAATGTACTTCCTCTAATTCTGACCCAAATTAAATATTCACTGAAATTACAACTATGCTGTGATTGTTTCATCCTTATTAGGAATCATCAGTATGTTATAATCACTATGAAGTCATGGGTGATAATGTACTATAATAACCTATGACAATGTAGCAGAATATTATTAAAATATTATAGGATACACCCATAACTTGATAATGATAAACATAGACAATCACCATTATTTAGTGTGTGCATTTTTATGGTGATCGTCAAGCTTTCCTTACCTGTTCTATGCTCACTATTCTTGATGTTCATTTGGTAAAAACAGTTCAAATCAGTAAGGTCTTACTTTACTCTGACCATTACTTAACGAGCGTGGAGAATCCTGCTGCACTGCCTTACGGCAACTCTGTTTCAACCGAAACGTTTATTTATAGCTACTCTCTTCTTGAAACAATTGTGAAGTAGTCTTTGTCAAGCTGCGCTTTTTTGCCACTGCATTCTAAGTTTATTCTGGTAATTCTGTTATTGTTAACTCTTCATGCCTAATCAGTTAGATGTAATTTCTGTCCTATTTTTCTGTAAAAGGAGTCTGCTCGCTCGCCATGCATTTGCGCTATTCGAGCGCACCACTAGTTTATCGGCGAGCGAGCAATCGAGATTTCGCTATATTTATTTATTTATCTGTTTATGGGGTACACGAAACTTCTGTTTTCGCCCGATCTTCTAATTACGTAAGTTAGGTAAAGCGTTCACAGTTCCAGTATTTTTCAATTAACGAGTGCTGAGAATCCTGCTGCACTGCCTTACACAACTTAGTTTCAACCAAAAGTCTACAGCTACTCTCTTCTTGAAACAATTGTAAAGTCTTTGTCAAGCTGTGCTTCTTTGCCACTGCTTTCGAAGTTTATTCAGGTAATTGTGTTAGTTTAGTCTGGGATCAGAGACTTTAGATTCTCTGATGCTAACTGAGAATAGAAAGGGTTACACTGTGCACTACAGTTAGATGTAATTTCTGTTCTACTTTTCTGTAAAAAGAGTCTGCTCGCTCGCCATGCATTTGCGCTATTGGAGTGCACCACTAGTTTATTTGTATATATGTATGGACGTAAGTAAGGCATTTTTGTACTTTGACCCTCGCGTTTTTGTGTTTGTTTGGTTGTCGACCCCGTTCCAAATTGCGCTAAACAGAATCCTCTGGTTTATCGATCAGTACCCGTATCACCCTAGAAATTGAATTGTTTACCGTTTTGAATTCTTATGCGGATGCAGTTAAAACTTGAAAAACTTAAGGGACTTCCATTTCTATTCGAGTTAGTGGGCAATTGAGCTAGAAATCGAGATAACATAAATTGAATTTCCACTTCCGGTATAATTAACGTTTCCGTATACTTAACGGCGTACTCCGCATACGCAATTAAATCGTACAGCCGCTTTTTCGGCGACTAACGAAGTTTGCGTAGAGTTCTTTTTAGCTTTCAGAGCGTTTCACGACCTGTCTCGTTGGAATCCTTGGCTGCTCTATTCGCTGTAGCGGTAAACTTTAAGCCAAAGGTAAGCTGTAGAGTGCATGCAGTAGTCTCAAAGCTATGCCGTTTTTTTAGCTGGCACTAGAAACTCCGCCCATTCCCCGTTTATTATACTTCGAGAATGAGAGAGAATAAACAGTAGCTTGTCTTTTCACGGCACGCTTGGGGTCTTTTAAGTCTTTTTGACATGCGAAATTTGGCATAGACTTAGAGTAAGGGTCACTAAGACTAATTCTGCAAAAAACAAAAATAGGAGAAAGAAAGAATTTTTCCGATGACTTTGCTTCTGGAGCCTATATCTCAATTTCATTTTTTGCGCCGTAAGGTCCCTTTTCCCAGCCCCGCTCACATATATGTGTGGACGTACCCATGTCATTTTGTACTTTGACCCTCACGTTTTTGTGTTGGTTTCGTTGTCTACCACTACCTTCGCTAAATGGAATCTTTCGGTTTGATCCCTTATCATTTAATTGTTTACCTTTTACGTCGGGCAATACGTGAAGAAGAGTATACACAAGAATCAGTACACTCGTTTGAATAACGTATATTCTGTAATTTTGGAGTAGCTAAAGGAAATAACATCAAACGATCCCGACCTGCATTGGTCAATGGGTGATACCCAACGAGTTCTAATGATTTTATTCTAGGCCTAAGGAGAATATGATGTAAAACACTGCTTTGGACGTAATTTTTCTCGTTTTTGGCCAAGTAACAAATGAACTGTTGCTTGCTATAGATAAATAGTTGCTTACAGCTATTACCTAGGCTTTCAGATTATATATTAGTTTTATTACCACTTGACCTAACTTAAACTGATTACATACACTTTAAAATTATTTTTCTTCATAGAATATTTATGACATGCAATACTCCTCCACACAGTGGCGCTAGACGTATTGCAAGGTAAGAATGCAGTATCATAAGTTATCTTGCTCAGTTATCATTATCTACCACTGGTTAAGCTTATATAAGTTTCCCTCCCTTGCTCTCTTTTTTTCTGAACACTATCAGCTATCTTATCCCCCACCTTTCCTTCCTTCAGCTCTTTTCACACCTCCTGCTTTTGAATCATCTGTCCTACTATCATGAGTGCGGACTTCTTTGCGAAACTTTTGACTTATATTTGGTAACTTTCGCCTTCCTTTTGAAACTGACACCACCTTTACTGTCTATTCCACCCGCTTTTTAGAAACAATTAGCTAATCGCTCACCTTTTTGCCTTCTCTTCTGTTCTCTTTTAAACCTACGCTCCCTTACCTCGCCAATTCCAATCACTTTTAACAATTAATCGCCTTTTGCCTTCTTTTTCGTACTTTTTCCTTCTCTTCCTTACTTTGGTCTTTCTCTCTGAAACCTACGCCGCCTTCCTCGTCCACTGTTACAACCGCTTTTTAGTTACTTTCTACTGAATGTGACGATGCTTTACCAATTCATAACATCCCAATAAAAATAATTACATCAAGTTATTTTAATATTATTAGCAATGTTCAAAATATATTCATCTATGTCTGTCTTTAAACAATGGAAAGAAAAAGAGACTATTTAGATTTACTGAAAATTTTCTTTTCAATTCCTTCAGCCAAAAATTCCTTGTCTTACTAAATATCTAAAAAATTGCATTACAATATCAATGTTACAATTAAAAATTAATTGTAATGATACTTACAGGAACATTGCATGATGTGTGTGAGGTCTTTTTTAAAGAAGAGTTTACTGTAGTATCCTCTCCTGCCCCACAATCCTGTTTACCCTCCACTACTACTGCTAAAGAAGCATACACTTCATCCGGCTGATCATGTTGATGTGCTGACCCTTTACTTACAAGCTCCTCTCCTCCTGATTTCTCATTATCCTCCTCCTCCTCCAGCTCCTCCTCGTCCTCCTCCTCCTCCTCCTCCTCCTCATCATCATCTTCTTCCTCAGAATCTTCATCATCCGACTCCTCTTCTTTTGACTGCTTCTCTTTCGACTTGAATTCTTCTAACTCTTTCTCCTCTTCCTCCTCCTCCTCCTCCTTCTCCTCCTCCTCATCGTCATCATCATTACCTTCCTCTTCCTTCTCGTCTTCATTTTTCTCTTGCTCTACATCTGACTCTTCGATTGTCAGATGAGTCAGATGGAGTGCTGGATACATTGGAGTCTGAGTTTTCTGAAGCAGGAATAAGACCACCATTAATACTCTCCTCTGACTCATATTCTTCTCCCTCCGAATCTTCATCCTCTGACTCCTTCTCTTCTGACTGCTCCTCTTCTGGCTCGTATTCTTCTAAGTCTAGCTCCCCCTCCTCCTCCTCCTCCTCATCCTCATCATCAGCATTATCACCTTCCTCCTCCTTCTCCTCCTTTTCATCAATCTCTTCCTCCTCTACACCAAACTCTTCGATTGGTAGTGATGTCAAATCATGTTTTGTAAAGAATCTTTGTGAACACCGAAAGAGACTAATTTGGGCGTTAAAGTGTATTACACGGTCAGAGGGAATGCTTGATATGTTGGACTCTGAGTTCTCTGAATCAGAATTAATATGACCATAAACATTCTCATCTGATTCATCAAATTCTTCCTCAGAATCTTCATCCTTTGACTCCTCTCCTTCTGAATGCTTCTCTTCTGAGTCGAATTCTTCTAACTCTTTCTCCTCTTCCTCTTCCTCCTCCTCACCACCCTCTTCTTCCTCTACATCTGATTCTTCAGTTGATAGTGATGTCGAGTCATGTTTTGTAAAGAATCTCTGTGAGCACCTAAAGAGACTATTTTGAGTGTTAAAGTGTATTACACGGTGAGAGGGAGTGCTTGATATGTTGGACTCTGAGTTCTCTGAATCAGAAATAAGGTGACCATTAACATTCTCCTCTGACTCATTATCTTCTTCCTCCGAATCTTCATCCTCTAACTTCTCCTCTCCTGCCTGCTCCAATTCTGTCTGCTCCTCTTCTACTTGCTCCTCTTCTGACTCATCTTGTTCTAACTCTTCCTCCTCTGACTCCTCCATTAATGGTGATGTCATATCTTCCTGGCAAAAGAATTGTTTGGAGGGTTTAAAGAGACTGACTTGGGTGTCAAAATGTATGACATGGTTACATGGAACACTTGATATATTGGACGGAATACTAGGCATACTAGAACAAGTGCCATTGTAAGCAGGAGTGCTATCTATCTCAAAATTCATGTCCAGTACATACGAATTATCTCTGGTTTACCTCGTTGAACATTAGTAAAATACCAACTTCGCTATAAGAACAGCTTTCTAGAAACCAACTAAGCAGATGTCACGGCGTCACCGGTGTCATTAAACGCTAAATAAGGGCGGGGAAAACCAATCTATGCGCGAGCGTGTCTAATTATCCGTACTACGCGCATTGTAAGATTAGAACACTTCCAGTAATTTTTTACTTTTACTTTTAGTAATAGTTATGCCATGGCCAACGAGGGGTTATGGAATATAACCGTCCCGATCCCGAGGGCGAAGCCCAGGGATAAGGGCTGTGATATTCCATAACCCTGATGTTGCCATGGCATAACTGTTTTATACCATAGTTGCTGCTACTACTACTCTCTCATATCCACCTATATGGGACCAGCCCTACCACATATAACTCTCCTGCCTCTCATACCACAGGAATTTACCACAGCTAGCTGCTTTACTGCTTACTGCTGAGCAGCCCAGGTAGAGTTAGATCTGGAGATAACAGCTGGCAGCTACAATGCTAAAGTAAACTTGCTAAAGTAAACTTTCTGGCTTGCTTCAATTGAATTTTGATTGAATTTTAATTTTGGGCCGGAAACACGGAAGAATTCGCTTGACACCACACCGGGAAAATATCATAGCCCCAGGAAAAATCACCGGGAAAATATCACTTTTAATCCATGGGTGTTACCTCAGCAACCATGGTATAAGTTTTCATAACTGACTCTGTTGTTACAGCTGGAAATAACGACATTTTGGAGAAATGGCTGACCTGTTACCATAGTCATAGATAGAAAACCTTGCTTAAAGTGTGACTACTTCACACACATAGTATACCCAGAGAAAATCGGGCAAGCGAAGCGAAACCCTCACCAATGAGTCTCAATTGAGATTTTGGTATATGGAAAATTTCAAAGTAAGTCAGTGGGTATATCCAGTGAAACGTTTGTAGGTGTATGTAAAAGTGTTTTGTGTTGCTAAAGAATAGCATAAATAAAAAAAACAAAAAAATGAAACTAACAAAGAATTATTGTAAGTGGCTGGCATTCAAATTTCATGCAGACCAGCTCGCCTACTATTTGTGATGCAGCAAGTCACTAGTATAATATTTTGTTGTTTTAGAGTCAGCATAATTGTTTCACTAACTGTATTTATTGTCCATCATAATTCAAAGTAACAAAATATGATAAAAAAGGTTATTTATTACAACAATTATATTATAAAACTATATCGCAGTAACTATTTTATCAAAACAAACTTGAGTATGTTTACTTTTTCAATTAATGATTCACTTCTTCATATTGGTTTTCCGTGTCATTGAGTGTCTCAGGCTGAATGAATTTAGTGCTGGCATAGGCTGGACAAGACTCTGTTGTGATGACTTCTTCATAGAGCACTGGTTGTAGCTTAATCTGTTCAACATCTTCATAATCCACTTCTGTTTGCCGGTTAGTGTTGAGTGGTTTGGAGTGGATTAACCTCAAAAGAAAAGCAAGTATTTTAAAGTAATTCCATCTGTCTGGAAATCAATTTGAATGCTAATTAATGTTACTGAAATATTATATGGCTACATTATTCACTTGTAAGCAAATTTACACAATTTATTATTGTTGTACATCACAACTTGTGATGGAATTTTATATAATAGTAGTTAGCTATCAGTTTTCAAATTATTTACTTACTGAACATTGCCAAAATTAAAACAAACGTGTACTCTGGTTTTAAAGACAAGAATTTTTAAGCCATATATTGATTACAAAAAGGAATTTTTTTTTCAAATTTCATATATATTTTTTTAGCTATTATCTAATACACCATGTAACATTGTGGAAAATGTATCTGTACAACTAATTATTAGCTTAAGTTGCAACATTCTTACTGAGGATTGTCATGTCTTTTATTGATCGAGTTGCTTAAAGATCTCAACACTTTGCACAATGTAAACAAAATACCTCCAACTACCACCAGTCCAAAAAGTACTCCAAGTACTACGAGTCCAATCACCACTCCATTAGGACCACTAGAAGCTATAGCTTACACAAGTGTCAGTATAACATATACATGCAATTAATTTGATCAAAACTTACAAACTTGCTGAGTTTTTATGACTATCGAACTCGAGTACACCCTAAATGGCTAATATTATTATATCATATCAATTGTTTTGTTATTAAGTGACAAACTCTTACTTGATCATTATTTGCTTCATTTCTAATGTCATATCTGGTGAAAAAGTTATACTTTGTTCCAGTTTTTAGAGGTACACTTTGGTATTTAACTGGAATACCACTGAAAACTACATGGTAAACTCCATTATCTCCTATGAGTATCTCTCTTGGAACTCTACCAGCAGAAATGTCATTCTCTCCCCAAGCAGCTGTGATGTAGTAGACTGCACCTGGTGCATATGGCAGTGCATTATCATAAGTACTAAGTCCGCTTAATGTTCCTTCTACCACAACAGCAGCACAGAATCTACAAAAATGAAATATTTTCATCAAAATGTAAATCCTAGCAAAACATCTGCACTTACATGACCACACCAGTATTTATCTGTCTTGGGTCTGGAATTAAATATGTTACTTGTGTTCTAGTGTGTGGTTGACTAGTTGCTACTCCAGTTTCCAGAGTGGGCATATTTCCTGTATCGCTGAGAGTCCTTCTTATTATCTCCTCCCTGATTTCACCATCATTATTCCCCACCATTGCTCTAACAACAATAGTATAATTTCTGAAAGGTGGAAGGTTCGGTATTTCTTGCGATGTAGGTGATAATGACGACGACGATATGAAAAGTTTTGAGTAAGTGCCATCCACTACAATAATTCCAGTTTGTACAACATTTCCTTGTCTATAGTACAAATTATATCCACTAATAACTCCATAAGGACAAAGAGGAACATCCCAAGATACGTCTATGGATGAGCTAGCAGTAGTTGCACTGAGACTTCTAACAGGACCTGGGGCTATATGCGAATAAAAAAATTTAAATCATTACTCACACTTGAATTACACTCAAAATACATCAATAAAAAATTATTAACTATCGGATGCAAAAACCCACAAAAAAATTCCAACAACAACAACAAAAAAGAACAAAAAAAGAAAAAAAGAAAAACACACGCACACTTACCAGTCCCTTATAAGCAATAGCTCCACAAGGTTACCTAACTCACAATTCTCAATCTGAGACTAATCCAGACGGCATGCTCACAAAAAATATGGGCTGCCCTCAACTGATTGCGGGTCTATCACTAAAAAGCTGTGTTACCTGACTTTAAGTACTTGAACAAAAAGGCATGTGCTTAACTGAAGATAAAAAGTATAAAGAAGCATGATACTGATACGGTTTTGACCTAACAACCAAAACACACAGACAATGGTCAAGCTTTCCAATTCACTACTATTCTATATCTAAGAAAGCTCCTGCATCGCTGGCTTAATGCTAAATCTGATTTGCATTCATCAAGCTGGGCAACTAAAATTCTGCCTGGCACACCACCCTAGCCACAATTCATGAATCTTTCACCAGCTACAGTTGGATCTCTACCAGTTAAAATCTCAGCCTGATTACTCTTATAGTCATGCGGTATTGGTTCCGTTGACAAAGTTATAAATTCTTCTGCTGTTACCCACAAAGACAAGAGTGAAATGATGATTTGGATGAGAAATAGTCTGTGACAAACTGTACTCAACAGTACTATATTGTGCCGCCATGATAAGACTGAACCAGGATACAATAGCTAATTAATAATCACTTTTGTTAACATAGCAATCCAAAAGTTTGTATGTCGTGAATTGACAGTCCAATAATGTCATTCAAACATAGTTATAATACCTCCTTCTGGAGTAGTGAAGTTCCTAGGAGAAGAAAACTCTCCTGGTCCTACATTAGTTGATGCCTGAACTCGAAACTGATATAAAGTAAATGGCGCTACAAAATACAAAAACAGCAACAATTGCTATAACACATAATCATACAAAGGCAAGAGAACTAGCCCAGCAATGAGATTTACAAAATCTGATCAAAATTTCAAAGATAGTGCCATTATACTTGGTGCCTCTCCAAATACAAAAAAAAATTACTAACCAACCTAGTCCCTATTTTACTTTCAAAATTGGCGAGGAAAAAGAAGCACATTTGTAAGGAATAATCCAGAATAAGATGGAAAATATACATTCCATACGTTAGTGACTTGCTCACTAATAGCAGTAACAATTAACAATAATAATAGCAAATAATTACACAGTAGTAATAATAATAATGTGAAAATAAAGTAATTTCAGTAAAGTATTTGGTTTAATTATTTACCAATGTTATTTACACTCAAGGACGTTTCTGAAGCATCTACTGCAATATTCCTGTTAGGGCCTCCTGGAATACAGATTTCAGGTATTGATGCAGCTGTTTGCCTCTTCCTTCTCGATGTAGAACTGGTGGTGGGAGTAAGGACAGCCAGTTCTACATTATAACCTGTGATCTCACCATTAGGCATAGGAGGAGGATCCCATCTTAGAGTGACAGAAGTTGCGGTGATATCACTAGAAGGAATTTCAGGGGGTATGGGTACTGGTCCAGGTTCTTCATAAAGTGAACATATTAGCAGTCACACCCAATACAGATATGAATACCATTGTAAGTAGCTCACCATTAGCAGGTGTTCTAACTTCCATAGGTATACTAGAGGGACCAGGACCAATTCTAGTAGATGCAGTTACGGTTACATTGTACACAGTGATGGGCACAAGACCTTCTACTGATATGCTAAGGTTACTTGTTCTCTGTGTTACATTAGGTTGATTTGCTGTAACATTGGGTATAAAAACCACTGTATATTCTGTTATGATTCCATTTTGAAGTATTAATGAAACTTCACTCCACTGCACAAAGACAGATCTTGTGGTCAGTACAGAAACATTGGTGATTATAGGAGAACCATTTGGAACTGAAAATAAAATCATCACATAAATATTTGTATGTGGCTCATAGACAGTTTTACTCACCACTTTCAAAGGTTTGCACAGTGACAACATCACTAAAATTACTAGATCCTTCACTGTTGATGGCACGTACTTCAATGGAATAATTAACAAACTCTTCAAGATCTCTCAATGTCACAGATAGTTGAGCAGCTGAGACATTAGCAACCATGGGCCCAATACTTCCATTAAATGTTTGTAATGGTGTGTACATGACTTCATACATATTGATGATTCCATTCCGTTCTATTGGAGGAACTTCCTCCCAGAAGGCGATTATGATAGTGGATGAATTAACTTCAGCACGTACATTGACTGGGGGACTAGAAGGAGCTGTACAAATGATAGATAAATAATAATTATACTGGCAGTGAGAATGCAAAGGTATTTGAAGTCATTGATGTCTTCACACAATAAGTCTAGCTAAATAGAATATCCTAAGGTTACCCAGATATTCACTCTAAAAAGTATCCAATAAGATTCTAATTGATGTATTTGGATCCCACAACCCCTTAACACAGGCTGCTTCAAATCTAATTTGTAGACAGCTCTTCCAAATAAGAACATGTGAAGATAATTAGCCAAGTTTTTCAGTAGCTTTTAAAACTATAAAAGGTCGGTAAATTGTGTGAGTGATATGTGAGGAGTTTTTCAGATATTGCTGGTGTTTTCAATCTACAGTGAAATTGAAAGGGTGGGAAAACATTAACGGTACAGCTGAAATCATAGGTAGCTGTTAATATATAATAATCAGTACATGCTTAGAAATTTAGATAGCTTGCCAACTTTGTTCCTGTCAGCGTAACCTGACATCCAATGTACTACAAATTCATGCTCACTTGCCAAACACTACTACATAAACTATAATCTATGTTGTGTCCCTGAGGCACACAGGATTTTGTTTCATTCTTCATTCTGGTTGAAAGTTATAGTCTAATAATTAATTATTTTACCACTTAATTTAACCATAATAACTTGACACATTAGACAAATAAACCATCCAAACATACCACTTGGTAGTGTCCTAATCATTACTACATCACTGTCTGGCCCAGCACCAACACTTGTGTAAGCTCTGATAGAAATGTTGTAGCTCACAAATTCCTGTAGTCCTGTGATGTTCGTTGAAAGCTCAGATCCTGAAACATTCATGGCTTCTTTACCAATACTTCCACCAAATGTTTGTTGAGGAGTGTATGTAACTTCATAAACAATAATATCTCCATTTCTTTCAATTCTTTCCACAGCATCCCATTGTACAGATACAATAATAGCAGATATAGGCATGACTGATAAGTTTCTCGGAGCAGCACCTGAAGCTAATGGATTAATTGATTCACAAATTATAAAGAACCTCATACTTTACGTCCTGTCTCTAGGTGTATACAGCTATAAGCATAAAAACAAGATATAAGATAAGCAATGTGTTAAAGTATCAAACATGCAGTGGGAGGAAAAAATCCTAAAGTTACCACTACATAGTGATAAGACTTTCAGCTTTCTTATATATATAAAAAAAGAAGAAGAAGAAGAAAAAGAAACAAGCACACACTTACTATCTTCAAATGTCAATCCCATAACCGTGCCACTAAAAGGACCAGGGCCCACATTGGTGTAAGCACGCACCGAGATATTGTAATTCACAAACTCCTGTAAATATTGTAAAGTAACTGACAAGTCAGATGCAGAGGTATTGGTAATATTGGTAAACACTACTTCCTGCCGATCATTCAATTGAGAGTACATTATCTCATATGTATTAATAGCACCATTTTGATCTATGGAAGGTACTTCACTCCATGTCACGAGAATAGAAGTTGAAGATGAAGCCTTGGCTCGGACATCAGATGGAGAATTAGAAGGAGCTACAACAAAAATAAGAAAATAATTTTGTTTGTACAAGATTTATATCAGATACACTGACAGTAATATTATAGTTAGTGCTAATTATTGCATAAATCTGGACTACTACATAATAGTTAGACACTGCCACTAAGGGCACTACTGTGTTTAGGGTCCCGAAGGCCTCAGGCTGTGGCGTCCCAAGCGTAGCGAGGGCGCTACTAATGGGGCCTGAGGGGGACCCTAAACACAGTAGCGCCCGATGGTGCGCAGTGCCTAACTAATTTAGAACATAGCAACCACTAACCTGTTTCCAATGCCCTGAGAGGCAGGGCACTACATATAGTAGCCCTCTGTCAGGGCACTACATATAGTGCCCTCATCTGAGGAACTACGCGATTCAGAGCCCCGCTACGTAATACAAAAACTACAGTAGCTATGTTCTAAATAATCACAAATGCAAACATGCACATCAGATAAGGAGAGAATTATTGAGCAATACTTGTGAATGCTGAACAAATCCTCATGAGGAAAAGTTAGTAAAATAATTTTTTTTGAAATTATCACTATTATTATAATGTTGTTTACAGAGTACAAGTTGCATATTAAGAAATGTGGCAAACTCACCAGCTTCTAAAGTGAGCTCAATTTCCTCTTCACTGAAAGGTCCAGGACCAATACTGGCGAATGCTCTCACAGAAACACTATAGTTAACATATTCTTCTAAATTTAGTAAAGTCACAGAAAGTTCTGATCCAGACACATGTGTGGAATTAGATGAGATCAGTCCACTGAAATGGTTTAAAGGTAAATAAAAGACTTCATAAGCAGTAATGACTCCATTTTGTTCCATTAGAGGAACTTCCATCCATGTCACGGCTATTGATGTAGGAGATAAGGCCTGTAGGCGTACTTCAGATGGTGGACTGGATGGAGCTACATAATAAAACAAATTGCCCACAGTTATCTAGGTTGTTATAGTTAGATCATACTACTTTTAAAAATACCTAAAAAAAATTACATTCAAAATAATTTTTTTTATTCCAAATGGCTATTAGGATATTACATGGCTCAAGGTGTACCTCTAATTTAAAATTAACTTCAGGAAAGGAGAGCATAGGGACTATGCTTCATTAACTCTAAATCTGATAAACAACTTAAAAATAATCAAAGTATTATGATTTTTAATGGAATCATTGTCTGCTACCCACCCGTCAGCTGTATGTGCCCCTAACAATTACAAAAAAGTCTGACATGGCCTGACAAACAAAACAATAAAAGGAAATAAAATTCAACAAAGTGCAGCTGAGTACTTGCTACATATTAGGGTAAGATAATATTCATAGATTATAAGTAGCTGTACAAATACGTACCTGCTTCAGAGGTAAGTACAGTCATCTCACTACTACTAAGACCAGGACCTTCTAGAGTGTAGGCTCTGACAGTAATGGTGTAGTTCACATATTCTTGTAGATAGTTCAGTATTACAGACTGCTCTAATCCTGACACATTTGTTGTGTTTGCGGATATCTGTCCCCCAAAATCTTCTAAAGGTGTATACAGCACTTCATACATAGTAATAACTCCATTCTGATCTATGAGAGCAACTTCATTCCATGTCACTTTTATAGATGTAGCAGATATGACAGTAATTTCTACATTAGTAGGAGGACCAGAAGGAGCTAAATAAATAAATATCATATAAACTTTAATTATATTATTAAAAATATTAGTGTGAGTGTGCCACACTGGTTATTGAAAGTATAAAAAAAACTACATTAACATCTTACAGCTCATTCACACTACATGTTAACAAACATGCAAAATCAAACTCAATACAAACATAATGCTTTTTACAGAAAATATCATTAAAATATAATAGCAATCGACAAAATTATTACTCTGTCAAATTAGTAACCTATAATTCTCACTTAAAACACGGTAGAAACAAGAAGAAAATAGTTAACTGACCAGCTTGAAGAGTGAGAACAGTAATGCTGTTACTTGCAGGCCCAGAACCTTCCCTTGTGAAAGCTCTCACTGTTATACTGTAGTTGACATATTCCTCTAAATTTTCTAAAGATACATTGAATACAGATCCATTTACTAATGTAGAATTAGATGAAATTAGTCCATCAAAGTCATTCAAAGGAGTGTATTCCACTTCATAAGAGGTGATGATTCCATTTTGGTTTATAGGTTCAACTTTACACCACCTCATTTCAATAGATGTGGATGAGGATACCATGGCAGTGACATTAACTGGAGAACTAGATGGCGCTGAAAATATAACAATGCAATCATATACCAAAACTAATGTAGCATGAAGATTATATGGCAGGTTTTAATAATTCAAATTTTAACATCGTATCGCTGCTGTCACCTCCTTCAGGAAAAAATTACCATCTTCCAAAAATAAAGGAACATTGCAAGCAGTATGCTTGGTTTCAAGCATTATCTTGTGAACCTCACTGGATATTACTGCTCTATCACTACAGTTTTTTAAGGTGGCAGAAATAAAATGAAATTTTAGGTGACCCTCACTTCAATAACAGGTAATGTTGGACTTTCCCCCCCCCCCCCCCCTCAAAACAATACCTAACTTTTATTTGATAGTCTACACAGTTCAAATTATTAAACTCAAATCAATTCTTAGAATTATCACTAGATAATAGACAAAACATTCGCTCCCACCGGCCTTTGGCCTCAGAATTAGGAAGATTATCTGTGATAATTACTCTAGCATAATTATTGTTAATTATTACATAACTGAAAACTAAACTACAGCAAGAGTTACCAACACATTAATTATGTCGTGACCACACAAATTGATACCTGCTTCTAAAGTAGAAGTGAGCACACTACTGCTAGGTCCAACTCCCACTGAAGTGAATGCTGCCACTGAAATATTAAATCTCACACTTTCTTCTAAGTTCATAATAGTGAAATTTGTAGTATTAACATTTATTACAATATCTTCATAAGTTCCTCCAAAATTATTGAGTGGTGAAGACGTTATAACATACATTATATCACCATTCCTATTAATAAGAGGGAGTGGCTCCCAATTCACCAGTATACTAGTAGGTGAGAGAGCTTCAGCAGTAAAATTATCTGGTGCACCATCAGGAGCTAATAATAACATAACACATCATAACAAATCAATATACTTTTTATAACAATACCTTCTTCTAAAGTTCTAACAAGTCTCTCATTGCTGGCCCTAGATCGACCTATCTCATTGACTGCTACAACTGTGAAGGCATACTCGAATCCAGGAAACAAATTATCAATAACCAGAGTAGTATCGGTGGTGTTAATAACTGCAGTAGTGTCGTCAACAAATGGTGGATTTGTATATGTTATCTCGTAGTACTGTATTGGGGCATTGTTTATCAATGGCTCCTCCCACTGTAAAGTTATAGATGATAACAATAATTATGCTAGAGTAATTATCACAGATAATCTTCCTAATTCTGGGGCCAAAGGCCGGTGGGAGCGAGATTTAATATTTCAGTGGCAGCATTCACTTCAGTGGGAGTTGGACCTAGCAGTAGTGTGCTCACTTCTACTTTAGAAGCAGGTATCAATTTGTGTGGTCACGACATAATTAATGTGTTGGTAACTCTTGCTGTAGTTTAGTTTTCAGTTATGTAATAATTAATGCGACATTAAATTCTCCAGTAATTATTGGCTGAAGAGGAACATCTACCAATAAATCATACCATTGTATTTTATCATACACACATACATATTATAATATATACGTGCCATATAAGGCAAACTAAATCATACATTACCTTGCACTATTAGTGTAGCATCTTCACTAATGTTACTATTATCCACATTGCTAATAGCTGTACATGTATATAATCCAGAATCTGACACATTGGCAAAAATAACTGAAAGACTAGACTGAACACGATAAGAGTCTAATTCCACAGTAACAACATCGAAACGGTCATTCATGAGTAGACTTCCATTATAATTCCACACAATCCTTGGTGAAGGAAATCCTGATGCATTACAAGACAATGTAATATTTTCCTTAGTAGCTATACTCACGTTCATAGGAGGGACATCAATACTTGGGGAAACTGTGAGAAGAAGAAATTAGCATTTCATTTATAATTAAGTTTAATTATGTACTTGCCATTGACAGTTGAATCATCACTTTCAAACCCAGCAGGGTTGGAGACATTGCATGAGTAAACACCTCCATCCATAAAAGTGCTAATGGAGATGTTTACAACTTGTTGATTGCTCACCACTTCTCCATCACGACTTCTAGTCCATGCGAAGGCATTGTCAGGACCTCCACTGGCATCACAAGACAAAGTTATTATGCCTCCCACCTGAGAATTGGTTGAGAATGGTGTGACTAGGACACTTCCTGCAGGTGATACTAAAAATAAAAAAAAACACAAAAAAACATAAATAAACAACAACAAAAACACAATCATAGTTTTACTATTATAAAAAGAGGTATATCACAATGTGAATGAATGTATATACAGTATGTTTTATACCTACAAGTCATCTAAAAAAAAGTGAACGGACTAAACCACTTCCAGCACAATTACTGAGAGTGGACTATTCAAGAAATATATTAACTAAAAATATACAAAAGAAAAATAAAAGCATACAATTAATTTTTTTTTTCATTACTCAGTACAAATCTTAACATAAAGCACATTCATAGGTAGTCGAACTGGTAATATGACATGTAGGAGAAATCAGTAAAAGGTAACAATGTAAACCTTACCAAATACAGTTACCACATCAGATTGTAAAAAATATTCGTGAGAAGAAACGTTGTAAAAGTATCTGCCTTCATCTCCAAAAAGAAGAGGATTAAAAAGAAGGTTTCCAGAAGAACTCATCGTTAAGCTTTCTCTGATAGATTCATCTTGTTTCACCCACTGGCTAGGAGAAGGGAAAGCTTCAGCTGCACATAATAATTCCATAGAAGAACCAGTTGAGCCTATAATGTCTTGTGGCTCCACAAGAAAGTAAGGTGAAATAAAGACAGAGACACTCTCAGAGACATTGCTACCACTACCAAAAACTACACAAGTGTACTCTCCACCATCAGAGGCATCCACATTGCTAAATTGTGAGAGTTGTAAATAACTCTGCTATTGTATTCCCAATAATTCTAACAACATTGATATCACTTTTAATCATTCTGTCAAGTCTTTTCCATCGTTACTGCAAATTTGGGAATGCTTCTGCCTCACACATCAACACAACTTCACTTACATTTGTGCCATCAGTATGTTTTGCTTGTAAAGGAAAATCAAGAGCACTTGATACTACTACAGAATTAGAGTCACAACCAGCAACATCAGAGACAATGCTAGTGTACATGCCATGATGTGAGGCATTTACATTGGGTAACACTAGAGATGAAGAAGTTTCTCCAGTCAACTTGGCTCTAAATAGAGTTTCCTGGTTCTTTGAAACGAGATCGAAGACCAGGTAGGCAACTGCACAAACCACGAAAGCTTTCCAGATTAACGAATCTCCCCTATACATTGGTCTGTTAAGCTGGATAGCTCAAAGCTTGAACTGACAGCAAAGCTCTACCATGCCAATTGTAAAAGGACTGCCACAATTTTGCCATCAAAACTACATCTACATCTTTTCTCATCACACTATACATTGTACTATAAACGGCATGTACAAGTTAAAGATTCATATTTTAATTTGGCTAAACTTATAATATGATTTAGCGTCCACTCTAGCTTTGTTTCAAAGGGTCTTGGATATAATCCTCCAGATAATTCCAGCCACTGGTTCAAATGAGTGAAAGCACCTTCAGATGTTGGTGGAAGTTTTGCAAAGTCTGCACATGGAATTGGAATGAAAAAGAGCAAGTGCTTCTCACGTGTGACTCAGTTGAATATCTAAGCACTTTGTGGATGCTGATGGAATATGAGCTACACCTGATTGGTTGCAGTCATTAAGAAAGCACTACAACCAAATATTGCAAAACTAAGTTGTTTTTATTATTGAACTACTATCTAACCATTAAATGTGATGTAGCAGCAAAACGGGAAGTTGATGTTGTCTCAAACAGAAAGTGAATGCTGTCTGAAAAGTGTGACCAAACCATGTAATCTGCAAAGAAGCTGTTGCTGACTTCTAATCTACTCACTCATTATGACAAGTCATTGCCACTCAAGTTATCCACAGATGCATCTCTTTACGGAATGGGGGAAGTTATTTCTTATATCTGACCTTATAGAAATGAGCACCCGATTGCTTCTTAACTGTCACTGATCAAGAGAGACAAAATATATTCACAAGTTGATAAAGAAGCACTCAGCTGGTGTGGTACAGAGTCAATAAGTTTTGCTTCTATTTGTATGGAACATGATACATTAGTCACGGATCATAACCTCGGACAAGTATAATGGTTTAAAGAGCGGTGTGTCTGGAATAACAGCCGTCACTTCATTTGCCTGCCTAGTGTTCCAAGTTAAAGTTTTGATCAACTTTGAACCTTGGAATGCTGATGCATTGTCAATGTTACCATTATCTTTTGCCTGCCTAGTGTTCCAAGTTAAAGTTTTGACCAACTTTGAACATTGGAATGCTGATGCATTGTCAATGTTACCATTATCTGAAGCAAACAGCTCAATTAATTGTATTAACAAAGAGGGACATATAAAAACAAGTATGTGTGGCAAATAACTAAATGGGAACACTCCTAGTAGTGCAAAATGACTATTATGCAGACCAACAATTCTGGAAAAACCTCTGAATATGTTCGTTCTCCATCCAAAAGATCGCTTTGGAATATTAAACGAAGGAACAGGCTGGTCTGGAGTTTTAAAAATCTTCCAAAAAGCTTGATATTAGCTATTTAATCCTCAGCTAAGTCATATTGACTGCTCGATTTTGACTGCTTGATTTCGACCACTCAATTTCAACAACAACAACAACAACAAGAGATCCAGTGAAGAGTACAAAAATTAATATACACGCATCCTTTTTTGTGAATATTTGGTGCGGCCATGGTCGCGCAGCCGCACCCATTCTGATGCCCCTGATATGGGACACTAAGTTGCGTGGGTATATCGCTATGACAGACAAGATAGTTTATTCGGACCTGTAAAATAAACTTTCAATGCTTCTTTTTGCTACTTAAACTATTCCTAAACAATTGTTTAGCATTGTTTAAGTCTTAAAATAACTTTTTTAATTAGCAAAACAATTGTAAGCTGCTTGTAAGACAAACTATATGGAACATTTTGTACATCTCCAATATATTAATTTAAAAACAAAGCACAGTGCAATACATTATTCAATTGATTATTATTATTTTCTATACAAGACTTGTTCATTTTTAAGCTTAAGTTGGAGACAACACTAATTAATTATAGCCCATCTTATTTGTGATTGTGACATCATCAGAAATAATATTTAAGCCATTAGATGTGACCTCACACACATACATTCCTTCATCACCAAAATGGAAAGGATCGAACCTCAATCTACTGGAGGTCACATTGATATCAATTCTAATCATTTTGTCTAGTCTTCTCCATTGATACTGTAATTCTGGGAATGCTTCTGCCTCACATATCAACACTACTCCACTTCCATTGGTACCTTTAGTCTCTTGTGGTAGTACAATAAAGTATGGAGCAATAGATACTATAACAGAATCAGAGTCACTGCCAGCAACATTAGAGACAATGCAAGTATACATACTACCATGTGAGGCATTTATATTGGGTAATGCAAGAGTTGAAAAAATCTCTCCAGTCAAGTTTTCTCCATTATGTTGCCACTGATACAATAGTTGTGGTCCACCACCAGCAGAGCAGTTTAAAATCACATCATCTCCTTTGTTAAATGTCTGAGTTTCGCTCACATTCACCAATGGAGCAACTACTGACTTAAAAATGTTCTTTCATGATGAAACCTTACACATTTGTTACTTAGTTATTCACCTATAAAGGACTTGCAATAAAATAAAATTACCTAAATACCCTTTGGTACTACATCTAGCATAAACAAAGTATATTTAAACAATTTTTACAATTTCTCTTTCACAATACTATGATTAGATATGATAACTCTTTCATAATGAATTTATCAGCTATCTAGCTAATATAAATCACCTGTGATAGTGGAGTAACTGGAAAAACACTTTTCACCTTCACCGTAAATTGCACATATTATAAAACCTCCATTTGTCATAATATTTTCATTGAGTGACAATTGAAATCCGCTGTTTACTGCCTTCAAGTTAGTGTCACTGGTGTCTGAGATAGCTACTGAATCAATGCGGTAACTAATTTCATAGTCACTTGCATTAAAATTGCATGTTGTAGCATTTGTGAATTTCCATTCATTTTCTGTTGCATGAAACCAAAATACATTAGTTTGGTTCAATTCTACTGCAGTTATTGATGGCTCACAAAAGAGGTTTATCCCTTCCGTGCTTTTGTTATCCAGCACTACATGATCTTCAGATATCTTTGGATCTGCGATTAATATGTAACCACAAGAGGATTAACTTATAACACTTAAGTGTAGCTGACCAGTATTGCTTACAAAAATCTATAGCAGCTTTAGAAATCACAGGATAGAGAATAATAAGCACAGCTGAAACTTCTATAATTCTCATCAGAAACTACGATCCGAGTTTATCCCAGCAACTTAATCAGGCGGTCGAGTTCGCTACAACAAAAAGTTAGGTCAACGTCGCGCACGACTTTTAATGTGGCGCTTACTCCGCTATCCACATACTAAACATGACTACACCCACAGTATTTCGCAAGCGTACTATCCGACTAGCTCCAACCCAGATTTCCGCTGGTGTTCGATTTCCACCCGCTCACCCCGTCCATCCAAATTGAATGTTGCCCTATTCAATTTCCATCGCGTTTGAATTACAACTCTTCAATTTTGGTTGGTATTCAATTACCATCCAGTTCCAATTTCGAACCAGTTCCAATAGCTACACAAATGAAATTTTCATTCCAATTCAATTATCATCCTTATTTGTTTCTAAAAAAAAATTGACATATTAGTAAATAAATGATGTAAAGTTGATAAAAGCATGATAAATACTAATCAATTACACCCATTAGCTAATTATACCTTGTCAAGGAATAATTTTTAAGTTTGACAGAATCTTACAGAGCATTCTCCATAACAAGGAAGGCAGAACCAGTTGACACCAGTGGTAAATAATTTCATGTAACCTAACACGGCTAGCTAGCCATTTGTTCTCAAGCACATCACTAATAATAATAATGAATACACTATAGGAGTAGATAAAGATAAGGCTAGATACAACAATTTCATAGTATACTGAATGTATATAGCACTGCAGGTTTAGCTAGTTTAGCAACAAAATTTACCCAGTAGTTTTACTACTATAATAGTCATTTCAAATAAACTGTGTGATAATGCACCCCCATATTGCTGTTTCACTGTATTGCAGTAATTTGTATTCATTGATAGCAGTATTTATAATATCTCTTCAAACATTGCCATCAATGACACTATCATATTATATGGCACATCATGAAGAAATTAATATTGCAAAAATGTGCAAATGTAAGTGGTATCAGGAGTAAAAGCAAATAAATAATCGATAAACAGACGATAAACGTAATAAGAAACATCATAACACACAATTAATCAGTGTCATAGGAAAGGGGACTCCCCTGTATTTTTGGGGCCTGGTGATTATTCACTTGAATACTTTAAACCACAAAAAACATGCCCTTGGAGCCCCCATTTATTGAATCATTTTCCTAGGTCACTATTGTAATAATGTATTCTAATTACACAAACATGTTTTCTGTTATGAACCGAGCTTATTATGATAACAAGATCATGTTGTTTACATTAACAATGTATGAACTTTAGGTAACGTAAGCGGAGGCATTGCATTCATAAACTGCTGTTGCAGTATGACTAGTTTGGGAAATAAAGATACATAATGATAAACAGTAATTGTAGTCAATTATTAATCAATCAACATTTACTCTAATCACAAATTACAACTAAAGTATAAACTTAATGCATGATTGTTCTATATAAGTTACTATTGTTAAAGCTTGTTACTTAGCTATGCATTGCTGTAGTCCTCACATTACTAGACTTGTGTGGTTACGACCATTTCATTTAATTCACCAGAAAATTATTTTGGCCATAAGTTGTGTTGGTGATGATTTTTCCTTTGTTAAATCTACTACCGCATATAAATCAGGCTCATTGTAATTACAACTAATGTTTTCTTGAGGCATTTTAATTTTCTTCCTTTTCTTATCAACTTTAGCATATATATCTGATATATGGAGGCTCTCAAAGGGTGTTTCTATATCAGAAACTTTGATATCTGGTTGTATGTATATGTTCGATGTTTCAGAACAACTGAATGGCTTACATGAAGCAATCCTTTTTCTTCATTAGGTAGTGCTTTCAAGAACTGCATATTGTTCTGAGTCCTTTCTTTTTTGTTTGTCACTTCCAATATAGCATATTCATGAAGTGTTGCTGCATCATCTGGAGCTTCATCTATTAACATCAATTGGCTCTCATATTAGCTACTGTGTAAATGTCAGAAGTATCATGATTTCTGAGTTCATCATGGGCATTGTTGACAGGTTGGCTGATATTTTGTTCTTTTCGCTTTGATCTCATGTGTTATAATGTCAACCATAGCATAAGTATCCATAATAGTTTTTCATTAAAGCTGCATTTTGATGTAGTCAAATTCACATTACTCTCTTTAATTTGTTCATTTAAATTCGAACGTATAAATTCTGATTTATTTCTCTTAATTTTCGTTCTCCCATGTCTAATTATTCCAATTACAATCATTATCATATTAGGTGTAGTCATTACGACCATACTGAATGCAATCATTATAGAACCGTTTCTAACATGAGTTGGAGCTATATCTGTTGTGGTTACATTAGCTGTATTATGCATTTCTATCGGCCATTGTTGTCATTATTATGGACTTGCCATTTAGTACTCGGAGGATGCTGTTATTTATTATGGAGTCTATTGATTTCAAAGTATGCAATATTTGGTAAAACCACATTATGTGATGAGTAAAGATGTCTTCATTTCTGTACCAAGTTTGGAGCCAGTGGAATCTGTACTTTGGAAGATAACAAAACATTCAGAAATTGACTGCAAAAACAAAATTCTACTCTTTCAGCCGGTTGCACTGTACTATAAATTAGATATTATTTAATAATGCCTTTGTAACTATTTTTTGGTATGCTGCTAATCTATTAATAATTCAGCTAGCCAATAAAATAACAGAAGACAGACATGAACCATTGTATATTACAGTTCTATTTTATATATTAAAAAAATTTCAAGATGAAAAACATTTTTTAATTCAAATTAATGAAATTAATAGCCACTAGAATTTGCTAATACTACAATTATTGTATATCAACATCCCAGTATTGTGTTGATATATTATTTCCAACTGCTGAAGATTTAGCCAACTGAATATTCTTGAGCCAAACACATTGTTTTAAGTAGTGCATGTTTAAGATTAAGTTTATTACAGTATATCACACCGCATAAGGACCTGGTATAATCTAAAAATTAATGTTACAATTACAAATCAAGTGTACAGTTTATAAATAATCATTGATGATATTGTTGTATTAACTTTTTATTTATACAAATACGTCATTGTTAGTCTTCACACATAAATCAAAGCATTATACTAATTCATTACTATTTGGTTTGACAAGGTAATTTTGTTTCATGGAGAAGAAAATTGTGTTTAAGATATTCACAGCTTCTTTTTGCCTTTGTCCACTACAGCATACACATTTGATACGTTAGGGCTACCATATGCTTGGTGAGGTGCCGTATTTTTCTTCATTTTCTTATCAACGTTGGCATACACTTCAGATATAATTTGGCCATTCAAAGGCTCAATTGAATCAAGTACTGGCTTTTTACCTATTGTGTGACATAAGTTGGATGATTTAGAACAACCAAGTACATGATTAGATGCAACTCTATTCACACAGCTACATTCCCCAATAACTGCATAGAGTTCTGAGTCAACTGAAACATGTGTTTCTTGATCTTCTTTCTCAAGTACAGAATACTCATGTTGCTTATCATGGTCATATGGTTGTCCATTCAGCAGCATCAATTTCTTATCCACACTAGCACTTGGAACATGTATTTCTTGATGTTCCTTTTCTAATTCAGCATACTTGTGAATATAATCATCTGAGTTTCCATCTCGTAACATTAATTTTTTGTTTGTGCTTCGATCTACTGCTGGATATATTTCTGATATATTCTGAATTGGCAAATTGGTGTTAATTTTCATGCCAACGTGACTGATACTGCTTTGATTTTTAATCCGGTCATTACTATCGTTGCTTTTATAATTATCAACCATTACATAAGTATCCGAATCATGATTTTCATTTAATTTTGATCTTTCTTTTGAAAAGAAGTTTAGGTTGCACTCTTCAATTTGATTGCTTGACTTTTTTTCAGACTTAGTTGATCGTTTATCAATAAAAATTTTATAAAAAGAATTAAAGATGTTACAGAAACGAGTATGACAATAGCAATAAATATAACAACCCCAATAATAATCCATATACTATTTATTTTATTTCTTGAAGTGCTTTGAGTTGACGTACTAATACTAATGTTGTTGTTTGACTGGATTGCAGTCAAGACAGAATCCTGAATTGCTGTTTCAATGATATTTTCCGTATGTGAATGCAAATATATGTCATTGCAGCTGTTGTGATTTTACCTATAGGACAATAAATTAATAAGGACTTCAATAATTATCAAACTATATTAACACTAAAGCAGATAAATAGCCAAATTTATACTTTGTAACTGTGCACTACATATAAAATATTATATAAAAAAGAATTGTTTGTAATATAGCATAGCTTTAGTTTTTGTGATCGTAAATACTTTCATGTATGCTAAGCAAAGCATTATAGTAATTAAATGAGTATTAGTTCAGATATGAATTTATAATTAAAGCACTAGTCCATGACTACAGATGCACAAAATAATAACATTCAGATAAAACTCCATAAAAAGCAATGTTGACATCAAATATTAATCAAATAGCAGTTTGATATTGCAAATTCTTAAAAAAAATTAATCAGATAATCCTACTACTGTAAATAATAACACTTAAATAGAAAGATAGTAGTTTAGGTATATTTATATACATTCTAAGTACAACTATCATGATAATATTAAGGGTGCAGCTTAGGCAGTTAAACAATTATTATGTACTTAAAAAAACTGTGAATAACTTTTATAATAATTATAGTGAAATTTCGTGAGTAGCTACTTTCATATTACTAGTGGTAAGCACAAAAATGTTGAGTGAGCCTAAAACTACACTATTGTTAAACGATTGGTCTTAATTTCTTACACTCAAGCTACTAAAACAAAGTCGAGTTTTTTAATTACGTATTATATGGTAAAGGCATTCAATGCCATAGTAACCACTCCCTGGAACTGTTTCAATTGAAAAAACACAACAAAAATTAAACAAGTCACGTTCTTTAAACTTTTTCTTTGTGATATGAACTTTATTTCGTATAATGTATAGTTGATTGGCTAGTTGTTCTTAAATTCATAGACAATAAAAAGTAGCTACAAATTCACGTTTCTTTCAATATAATATCGTATACTGACCTGATACAATGTTTATTGCTGCACTCTCAATATCACCATTTGTTGCAGGAACTTCACATCTATATATTCCAAGTGGTCCCTCTGGTGCACCTCTCTTTACTAATCTGACTTGTTTTTCATAATTAATTTGAACAAAAACATTTCTCACAGTTTGGTTATCACTATGTTTATTAATTTTATTATTTGATGGATCATACCAGATACCCATAGAACCATTTCCATGATTGTCAATATTTCTGCAGCAGTTCTTGTTTACATTGGATGTATTACAAATAAGTGCAGCTCCTGGAAAATTACGATCACGCACATCTTCACCAATATCTTCAATTTGAACCGATTCGCCATTGCAATATACGATGCCACTCAGTTCAAAGAACAATCCAGCAGATGGAGCTTCTAAACATTTAAATTTTGAGTGAAATTTTGCAGGAGACTAAAATATGTAAATTATAGCTATTAAAATTAATGTATAAAGTGAATTATGTAAAAGATCACTTAATTATTTTATTTAATAAATTAATTACTGTATTACATAGATGATTAATGCTTAGTTTATGTGATAGCTTTGTACACACTAAATACAGATACAGGGACAAAATTATAGCTAGCAGTTTACTAGTGTGGTGATACAGTTTATTATACGTAACTAATAAAAATATACTTCATTAAGAACTTTGTGGAATTATTCGAATTATTGACTGCTTAATCACGACAACCAAATCTATGTAGCTATAATTATTATAGAAAAAGGAACAAAAAAAACAATCAGAAGTTGAAAGATAGAGAACACGAATGAAAATAAAATACAAATAATAGCATCAACAGCGTATAACCAATAGAGGTATTAAAGGTTCATTCAGTTTTATTGAAAATGAAGAACTCAAGCAAAGTCACTAAAAATTTTAATCAAGATTGTGAGGAAACCGGGTTGCTGGGGCTGCCCAATCACCTGGAGGGTTAATTCTTGAGGTGTAAAGAGTTTAATCTTTAAATAAGGCAGAAAATACAACAACTCAAATGGTATTAAGAAAACTGGTGTATAACTAGAGGTAAGGATGAGGGAATGTAATACCAGATGGGAAGAAGATATTTGAATAAATGGACACAAATGTAAATGAACACAAAGGTTGAATGTAAGAGTAGTTAAACATAAAATAAACATGGGAAAATACACTGAGAAACAAAACCATAATGTAAAATATAAACTGGTAAACCTAATTAGAAATAAGAATAATATAGCAAGGTGCAATAGTTCAATGGAGTTCTAATAATGTAGTGACTGTTTTATTACAAAGATTATAACGATTGTTTAAAGTAAAAATGGCTTAATAAGAACCAGGAGTGGTTAAAATAATATTTCAGTCAAACAAATTTGTGTCAACCAGTCTTAGTGAGCATACTTGGCTAGCTACAACATAATAATGTATCCATAATGTACATTTGAACATTCCTCTAATTTACTTTCAGTTGTCCAAAGTCACTTCAAACATCAAGATCAACAATTGTCCTAAATTTTGGTTCATAGCTATTAAATGAAATCAAATTCGGTAGTTACCTCTTCCTATTTAATGGGATGACATTTCTACCTAGAATGTTCTTTAACCGCTTTTACCTCTTTGTTAATATTGTTAACTCTCCAACTGGAATCCTGATTTTTAACTCTTTGTAACTATGAATATTAAGTACATCATTTTCTAACCTTTTCCGTACAGTAATGAGGTCAGATGAAGTAAGGAGCATAAATACTGAAAATTCATTATAAAAACCAGCAGAGTTTTATACTACACGTAATTTATCACACGGTTAATTGCTGTAGCCCTCGGGTACGAAGGTTTTCTTTATAGTGAACTAAGGTGGAACTTTCTGAACCATATTATATTTAACCGAAGTTGTTGTAATTTCAATTTATCCTTCAGTTAATAAACCAATTCAGGGTCCTGCACTTTACCTGAAGCTTCAGAAAACGACTGGACGAGTGCATGATAGAACGCCCATCTTTACTTCAGGAAATTCCATTTTTTTTCGGTGATAACTACAAAATTGGGAATTACCGATATAAAGATCAACATAGAACTGGCAATTATTGCTGTATTCTGTATTATTTGAAGTGTGCTGTGAATTAAAATAGTCAGCAAGGAATTAGAAGGGTACTTTTTACATTTAACCCTATGTAAAATTCTACAAGACCAGAGCAAAAAATTTGCACAGTGATTTAATTAGCTACAAAAAGTTAGGTGTAAAAAATAATTTTTAAAATTTCTATTTCCTACACGAAATTCCTTCTAAGCGCAAGTTAGGTGTCTGACTAACACCTATGCCAACCAACTGGCTTTTAGAGTTGCAAAGTAAGGGGCCGCGAATCCAGGATTAGTGATCACTTACAGTAAGGGTAGGGACGCTAATCTTAGCATGCTCAAATGCACCCTATCTCGTAAGGATGCCCCAAAGCGTAACAGCTCCAGTTGCTCAACGTTGAAAAACAACAACAACAAAAACACTTTAGTGACACACTTACACCCCTGTGAAAGGGTATTAACCCTCAACATGAAAATTTAGCGTATAAGCGATATTAGTGTGTGAGGTGTGTGCATTCTTCTGTCAGGAGCGATTACCCCTGCTTATACCATGGTTCGTTCAAACCGTCCAATCAGATTTCTCAATTCGGGGTGAATAAATCACTTATACACCGCCTAGGAGGTGAATATTTTTTGCCCGTGGCCTAGAATTACGATCTGTAGCTAAGCGAAGCGGCGACCAATGAGGCTACAGAAAAAAAGGTTGTTATGCGTTTCTTATAGCCTAGAGCCATGGTACAAGTCGGTTGCACCGCTCGGTGCGCGGTCGGTACGGGATTTACACTATCCTCGGGCCTTCGGCCCTCGGTTGTGTAAATCCCATACCGACCTCCACCTCGTGATGTAACCTATACTTAACCCTTTCACCGGCACAAGCGCCTATAGGCGCTCAAGGATGACGTAATGCGGGAAAACAATTTTTCCCCCTAAACGATAAACGCTAAAGCTTAGCTGCAGCGTCCAGAGCACGGCTAATGTGTTGTTCTATTGCATGTATTTTTAGAATAGAAATAGCTACTACGTAACTAAGGTAGTCGGGCTAAAAATAAACTTAACGTTAGTTCGAAAAATGGCGATAAATTTGTCTGCAACTGAGGCGGTGGATCTTGTCTGCGACGACGTTTTCGACTGCGAACGTGAGAGGGAAGGGGTACAGGAGCTATATAGCTACCGCAGAGGTACTACTGTCGAGAATAGAGAGTTGACTTGCTCGCTAAAGCTGTCATTTCATTACCGGTTGAGGAAACTACTAGTTTTCAACTTGAGAGCTACTAGAGCACTGTAGGTAGCGAACATACCAGCAGCAATGTCAAAGAGGATATGGAACTTGATATTCCAGGTAAGAAAAGCAGCTATTTACGCAGTATTGAAGGGAAAAAAGTAAGAAATAGTTTTCCCGGGAACATGGCGGTAAGTTTCATTATGCCCAAAAGCTTTCCTGGGAATATGGCGCTAATTTGGTCACTGCTGTAAACTCTTTTCTTACAAACTCCCTGCAATGAGTAATGATTTGACTTAGCCACCTTTGCTCTCTGAATTACTTTGGACTTCCTATTCATTCAAAGGATGATGTCTCTACTTCTGCAAGGTCTGAATATTGAGATGATGGTAATACTGATTATGCTGAAAGCATGAAGAAAGGTTGACAAAGTATTGAATGGATGAAAAAGGAAGAGTATGAGTAAGAATGTGGCTAGAGAGAGGAGTGAGTGTGTGCAGAGGACTGGAATTGTTAGTAAAATATTCTTGTATTCTTGATGTTCTTCTGCCCAGGAAACAGTCACGCCTCCTCTGGTGTCATCAGTGAGCAACAGCATTGCTGGCTCAGATAACTGTCTATTATAACAGTAAAAAATATCTAATCACGCACAAACAATTGCTAATATTGCACTGGAAGCATACAGATCACTTTGTTATGATGATATAGTTACATTGTGGTCCCAAAACCACTTTGTGGTTTGTTGCTAAGCAACCAAATTTGACCAAAAATGTTGAACAATACATGTACTTTCACGTGATATATGGTTGCTAGGTACTTTTTTGAACTCCTGATTTTATATTTATTTTTAAACATTATTCATGTAGAAAAAATAAATAACTGAATTTTATCTGCCGGTGAGAGGGTTAACAGGGATGGAGTTGATGAAGTATAATGTTGGCTGCTAGATGGCTAGACACGAATTTGTGCAGCAACTGAGATGTAACGCCATTGTTGAAGAGGTAAATTCACTGGGTCAAAGCTGGGACGAAGTAATGGACTTTGGATGTCTTTAGTCTCTTCGTGTCTCTTCTCTTTAGTGTCTTTCATCCTCGTTGGTCTCTTCTAATTTCTTTAGTGTCTTCTGGTCTCTTTAGTCTCTTCTGGTCTCTTTAGTCTCTTCTAGCCTCTTTAGTCTCTTCTAGTTTCTGTAGTCTTCTTTAGTCTCTTCTAGTTTCTGTAGTCTTCTTTAGTCTCTTCTAGTTTCTGTAGTCTTCTTTAGTCTCTTCTAGTATCTTTAGTATTTTGTCATTATTGGTCACTATTTGGAGGTTTTACTGTATCACATAATGCAAAAACAACAACAACAACAAAGTACTCAATAGTTAGGGTATTATTTAAAGAATCATAATTATAATAATAATGACCTTTACTTACAGGCTCAAATTCATAAGCACTAAATCTGAATAATACTACAAACTACTTAAAACTTACTTTTGAAGAAAATGAGATAGGCACAACATCAAATATAATTTCTTGGAGTACAGCCATTATTGCCATATTAATGACACTTGCTATCATTACTATTTTTTTTTTATTATGGTGATAATTTCCTATTGCAAATACAATTTTGTCTTAAAGTAGTACTTAAGTGTCAAAAAGTATCTGCAGTAGCTAGCTAGTAGATAAAAAGCCAAGTGAAAGCTATGCAATGAACCACCTGACACTTACTAATTGTACCATTGTATGCAATTCATAACAAGGAGAATGTAACAAATAAAGTCATTATACCCTAAGTAAACCCTTTGTTGACATGCAGTGTAGGTGTAACAGGCACATTAGCTAAATATCATCTTGTTAAAGTTATACATTTGCATAGTATACTTAATTACATAATTACACCATAATTCTTGCTAATACCAAATGTATTCTAAAATCCTACATCAACTCTGTTACTTCCTTTATAAAATACTTTCCAGGATGCTAATGAAACATCTAAGAATACAAAGTTTTAAATATAAAGACCCTTTACCAAATTTACACAGACCATAATTATGTTGCAGTTCAGATAATGGTACAGATGTGACTGACTTTGGGGAATAGGGAAACATATGACAACAATCATAGTTACAAGCATCAGATTTTTGGGTGCATGTAGGTAATAGGTAGAGAATCACTTTAGAGCACCCTCTAGCTCACACTCGCATTAAATTTCTAGAGTAAAAAAACTAAACCTTGCCTTTCTTCTCAGACTACCACAATGCTAGTCAATAGTGGATTATATATTTTTATTCTGTTGATTGCATGGAAATAGCTAGGAATTAACATTTTATAGCCATTAGTTGACACACTATGTTTTTAATTGACATAATATTATTATATATACTTGCATTATTTTGACATTTAGTGTTGATGCCAACTGTAGCATAAAAAAACTGCATATCACTAAATTGTTGAATATTAAATTTCCTGAATACCTACTTCACATTGACAGTGTAATGAATTACTATGATTGATATAGTTGTAGTGAATTTCTGATTACTACACCAATAATTACATCTAATAATATTTATACAGTTGATAATATTTTCACTCTTACATTTTGACATTTGCAGATGTCCTCATAAAAGTTTTATTTTAAATCTATATGTACATGTATTATTAGCTTTAAAAATGGTATATTTAGCCATAAACTGCTGAATGAAATCTAGCTACTCAAAGTTATTAATGTCTGTCTACTAACACACACAAACACACATATGCAGGATCTTCATCAGAATTGAAAATTGAAGTCCCAACCTAAGACTGCTTTTTGCAACTGTTCATAGTCATATCATTTGTGTAAACTATCTTGTATAAACTATTTATATCACAGCATTGAGCAATATTGCACAATAGCTGTATTAATTTTGAGTTAAAAAATTGAACTTGATAGAGTTAGCTACTAAATAATATAATATATCAGTGAGGGATCTATTGCCCACAAAATCAGTGAGGGTGGTGTGAGGGTGGAACTAGTGGCTGAGGGGTTCGTGATGGGCAGTAGATCCTGACATAAACTAAGTCAATTGATAGTATAACTAAATCTTCTACATAATATTGAAGAAAAACTAAAAACTACTAAAAATAGCATTCAAGATATTTTTTTAGTATGAATAACTAAAACTAAGAAAGTCTGGAATCTCTAAACCAAAACAACACTGGTTATGACACGAACGAGTACAAGAATCAGTCTCTCATACCGTTATACTGAATTACTCAATATAGAGGATTCATTATTGCTAGCTACTCTTTGAATGATAACCTTGAACATCCTCGTAAAAATGTTCAAAGAATGGAGAAAACATGCTATGTTACAGCTGAAAAAAGTTCTAGAAACCATTTAGCATAATTATCCAGATGACTTGCTGACTCTGAGCCTGAGCTGACAGCTTATACCCAGTATTTCAATTTTTTTCATTTTTGGAGGTACAACACAAGCCTAGCTTCTTTAATCAAATAATGAAGATCTAACTTATAATAACCACATTTCTAAATGTTTACGTCCTTGTTGTATATGTATAAGAAAAAGAGAGAGAAAGAAAGCACTATTGATTTTCTTTATTAAAGATTATATGAACAAATTATTTTTGTTTTCCCTTTATTATTCTCCTAAATACCATTATTATTCTAGAATTATTCCACTATGCTATTTCATGTATGTTATTCCAGAAAAAATAATCTGGCAGGGCCAACTTATAAACAAAAATTAACAAAATGCTGGAAAGGAGGATACAGTCAAAGGGAGGACGTTATCAATAAATCCTTCCTTCTGTAATTTAGTATCCCTGTACACTCACTTGAACAACACTATGCTGGATAGAATGCCTACTTCACAATGCAAAAATGGTCTGTTCATGTGTTCAAAAATGAAAGCAGAATAGTATGTATAACACTTATATTATCTATGTAGCAATAAATGAAAAATGAAAAATGTCATATTACTACAGCTAGTGATATAAAAAGCAACTACGGAATACAAACTACTGAACTGTTTCATATATCACTGGTTCCTGATATATATTGTCAGCATTAGTTGTTCCATATGCTGCACACTGGCTCATATCCATGTCATCTAGTTCATTGCACCTCTCTATTTCACTTCTATTGTGGTCCATGTCTTCATAAACTTGATCATCCATTTCCTTATGATTTCCAGGTTGAAATCTATACCAAATATACATAAGTTAGCTTGTGATAGCTGGTTTAAACAATGCAGATTGAGTAAGACCTACTCTGACATAAATACATAATATTATTGCTTAGGCGGACAAGAAATAGAATTTCTTACTTCTCAGTGTAGCTTTTGTTTCGCCTTCTTATGTACAGAATGATAACAATAACTGTGACACCAAATATAGCCATAACAACTGTCACCACCATCACACTTGATATGATCCACACTGAATCATTATGATCTATGGTAATAGAAGTTAATACACCGCAGGCACTATGTGGGCATTTTGAAGTGCAATATGGACGACACTGATATATTATGATCTGGAAAAAAGTATTGCAAGCATTCTCTTAATTCTATGCTATGAATAGAATTAACAACCACTACTTCAAAAGTAATGGACCCCGTGGATTCTTGAAACTTTATATCTCTAATATTAGACTCATTGAAGTCGTTGCTACAGTTCATCAAAAAATACGTGATGACTTCTTTTATTTCGATACGATGCATCTAAGTTAAAATCAACAACAAAACAATTAAATGAACGTAGCTATCTAATGAAAACTTACAGGTTGCATGGTTTCTTCTGTGCAAAAGCGAATGAATAATGAAGTTACTAAACATACAACAAGTGTACATTTATTACTAAACATTTATATTGTTATGCTCTGAATTTATTTTTACACTCGATCTATGGGATATCATTTGTAGCAATGCCTTTGTAGCACAAACACAGTAACTATAGATTACTAATTACAAAAATAGCTAACAAATCTTATAAGAAAAGAATAATTATTGAATCACTTTCTTGTTTTATTAACTATTAAGTGAAACTCACGAGGAATTATATATGCTCCAGTTTCCACAGTACGTAAAGAATGGGAGATACCTAATATATATGAAACCTCTGTTCTGCATGAGTAATTAGAGCCTGGTTCCAAAGGGATGGAGAGAACAGATAGGATTTCATTCTCCTTCATCGTTGAAGATATTATGCTCTCCTCTAAAATTTGCTGGCCATCTTTTGTCCACATCACAGAGATCAGACTTAAATTGGTAATGGATACCAAGTAAAGACAACTTTGTACGAGACATGACAGATTCTGTCTCATTCCTGTGTGAGGTAGACTAACTGAAATAGAGGTTTTCAAGCAGGACTTCGACACTATAATTCATACGACATAGTAAGGTTGTGTATACCAAAAATAATATGTAAAAGACTGCAAGTGAGCTGTCCCTAAGAGTTAAATTCCATAATAAAACTTCAGCTGTGAAATTCATAATGGAGATGTAATTAAACAAAGCCCAAGTCCAAATAGAAAATATTTTAACTAATCTTAATCTTAAAAGTGAGTCTTACCAGCAATTGTAACTAGCTCTGTACAATTTGTGACTGTACTTGCTAATAAACGGTTGAATTCTTCTCGAATTTGTCCAATACATGTGAAGTTTTCCTGGAAAACTCCTGGCATGCTTAAATTGTACTGTGAGAATCCGAGTGTTGTTTCTTCTCGAAGTAGTAAATTATTGTCCCTATACCATGTGAAAATATATCTGAGTGAACCAAAGTCAAGAAAGGTACGATTAACAGTAGCAGAGCAAGTCAGAGTTATATTAGCACTTCCATTTGTTGTGAATTCAGATTGTGTGATATCAAGGACTGGAGCTGGAACTAAGCACATGGAATGATGAACAACAATCTTGTCATACTCACTATAATAAACAGGGACTCACTTTGAAAAAATATAAATGGCTCCACAGTGATTAAAACCGTAGCTTCCAATAAGGGAGACTCTAGTGTTCCTTCACAAATATATGTTCTTGAATGGCTTGTATATATAGGATAGAATCTTGCAGTTGCTGTAGAAATATTTTCTGTGGTGGAATTGTATTGTACTGTAGCATAGAAATTATTGTTCTCATGAGCCCTCCATCTCACTCCAGGTGATCTGGTCAGTCCACTGTATAGCTTAGTAACAACACATGTCAAATTAAACTCTGACCCTGCAACCAGGCTCCCTGACATCTCAATTGAAATATTGATGATAGGTGGGTGTGGCACTGAACAATACATATGATAGACACATAATTAGTGAACAAAAACCTATTGATTTCAGCGAACTATTGTTCAGATGTACAGTAATGGCTGAGCGAGCCCAATAAAATTTACAAAGTATATAAAACTTTACAAAAGTCAACACACAAAATTTGGAGATATTTTCTTGAGTATTATATGCACAAGTATTTGGGCCAATGGCAAGTGAAAATACTAGTGTGTGAGTGAAATGTCATTCCCATATTGTACAATAAGTATAATAAAGAGTCTATTATACATTGGATATTAAACAAAAAATAGTAACAATTCAGAATAACTTTGACTGTACTATAAAGTCAGTTTGTCCAGAACTATCATGGGTGCTTTAAAGTGTTCAATTGTAGTATTCAAGATGGGAAAATATTGGATGGCTCACGTGATGAAGAAATACTCAAACGAAAATATTTTATGTAAAATACATATTTAGCAAGTCATAAGAAAATTAACAAATTATATCCATAGTTTTTCTAATTCAAAATTAATGATCTAAGTTATATAAAATTCAGATATGTTACAGATTCGCCGCAGCAAAAAAATCCAAAAAATTATCTAATCAAACCAATATCTTTTCTATGAAATCTAGGGCACTACAAATGCAATAAATAAAGCTAAAAATGAATTGATCACACTATTAGCCTATTCTACATGCGAATATACCTGTCACAATTATAGGGAGTGTTTGATTCAAGGTCTGGTTCAGTAGGTGCACTGAACAAATGAAGTCATTCCCATGAATGTGTGTAGTGTCATTGACTGGAGAGAAGGTGAGGCTGAGTCTGTCTACAGATGACTCACTGGCCAAAACTCTGCCACCACTGGTCCATTTAATCTTGTCTGCCACGCCCAACTCACTCACACATGTCAGAGTCTCATCTCTACCCACTCTGAGGGGCAGGCGACTGTAGAGAATAACTACACCTGTAGCAATTATTGATTTTGGCTTTGAACATTAAATTCCAATTATACACGATAATCATAAAATTTTTAATGATAATAATCAAGAGAATATAGTATCACTATGGTAATGTGCACTATTTTGAGTAGTACAAGTATTATTACGTTGACTAGTGAGTACCCTGCCACACAGTGGCGGTACTACAAAAGTTAAAAAATATCATTTTGTAGCTAGCTATGTAAAGCTAAAGTTTAAATGTTTTGCCACATTATGACAAACTCAATGAAACAAATAATGCTCTATGAAAGGCAGGAGTTTTAAGAATGTACCACATATATCCATCAAAATTTATGGGTGAAACAATCATAGCCTGATCAGGTTCAACTTTCCAACTGTCAATAAATATTGTCCAACATTTGGATTTGACTTTAATGATGAAATTCTTAATGCTTGTTTCCACACATAAGGCTAGACATGCAATTGGAAATTTTGAGATAGCTGAAAACTGATAACCATTATGAAGTCAGGTAAACTACAGAATGTCATTTGTTTTCTTTTGCAGTGGCACAACTTTATCAGTTAATCTTTCATCAGCTTTTCAAGGTCAAGCTACACTCGATGATATAATTTTGGGAATTGATAATTACATAAACCATAATAAACCGTACTTAAAGTGATTAAGTCTGGTCACTTATTTTTATAATATCTAAAGTCATTTTACAATAATTAAATAAGTGATCCCAAATCATAATTTCTAAAAAATAACAATACTGCATAATTATGAAAACCTACTTTTTTTCAAGAAAGTGTAAATAGGAGAATTAATGTAAACAAAAAAATACTGAAAGTGAAAGTGTTACTATATGATATAATTAGAAGAGACAGTTTCTGATTTTTAAGGGTATGTCACTGCACATTAGCTTTTAGCTTTTGTTTCTCGAAAACTGTACGTTTTAAGGTAACAGACATAAACTTAATTATTTTAATTACATTTGTCTTACCATTTATAGATAATCTACTTCTGGCAGCTCTGCCCACACTATCTTGTACAACACAAGCGAAGTCATCAAAATTCTCTATACCACTTTGGAGGGTATGTTCAATGACTATTTCTTCTCTATTTAATATTCTGTGGCTGATGGTAAACTGTGAACCATTTCTTAGTATCTCTTCTCCATTCTTATACCATGTCACTAACTCTATTAATTGGCCAGTGGAAATGCAGATTATAGCTGGTACGGATTGGTTGTATTGGAGGTTTGAAATGAAAGGTGGACCTAGCACAATAAAACATGATGTACTGCAATATTAGTGTAGATCATTGAAAAATCCCATATTTTGCCGCCCCACTATCTAATCTCAATGTTTAGTTACCCCAAACAAAATTAAATATACTGAGCTGATAAAACTTTGGGACCAGATCTTTCAGTTTACAAAAAAGAGATTGTTTTTCAAGAGGGGACAAGCTAAAAGTTCACTAAATAGAGACAATTGATTAGAGAGTACACTATCAGAGGTCCCATTGTAGTTTATCACCTAATGCCCATATATATAATTTCATAGTTGTTCAGCTTTGCAGTCAACTGTCCATGAGTATTCCTGGGAGGCACCACCCACTTATATGGGTGTGTACTATAGTCATATTGTCAAATGAACCCAAAATGCAGAAAGTATGTATTTGTTACAGCGTCTAGGAGTGCGGGGGGGGGGGGGGTGGGCTATGTACCTTGAGCAACATGGGGGTTATGAGGGGCGAAGCCTCCCATTTAAGGCTACCAGTCATGTGACTATGAAACACGCTAGCATGACTATTCAAGCACAAGGAGGGGTTTCCTGCAGTGAAAGATACAAATTTAATAAATTCCAAATTTTTGATGGGACATCCCATGGGGCTTTTGTATTGTCCCATGGGTCGATCGACAGCATTACTGGACAATACTCTTTATCTACACATGGTTTTACTTTAGACAGAGGCTAAAAGTAAAATAAAATTAGTTTGCCTAATGTAGCTTCAGATATAAGCACAAACATAGCTATTACACATAATATATAGTTTAATTTAGCTATCTATATAATTGTATTTGCACTTTATACTTCTCCATTATTCACACTCAAACTCACTTGGTGTGTTTCCTGATTGATAAGCATATAAATGCAAAACTCTGACTACATTATTAGCATCCTCAATTTCACAGCTATATATTCCTGAAGGAGCTGTGACCGATGATGACAAGCTGGTAAGGGAGACAGCACCGAGACCTGCTGACATAAATATACCAGTTCCAGAAGTAGGAGGGACAGAACCATTAGGCAAAGTCCAGGAACCAATGGGATCTGATCCGGTCTCATCACTGCTACAACACTCTATCAGATTTGTCACACACAACAGAGGCCTGGAGAGTCCAAGTGAACTAATATCCACAGCACTGTTATTAGAATAAATCTGTCTATTAAAGAAGAATCCAACACCTAGAATAAAATGCACTACATAAATTATTATTGACAAACTCAAAAAACAAACAACACATAAATTATAGTTCATTTGTGTGTTAAAAACATACGTTGTTGTCATTTTGACATAATAATATAAACACAAAAATTTAAATAAAAGTTTAAATACAGCAATATTGGCAATTTTCTTGCATATAAAATAAGTACAATCCCCAGTTCATTAATTAAAATTTTCAGAATGATAGACAAATCGCTTTTCCACAACTATGAAAACTATTTAAAGTTTGTTAGGGATAAAGAGACTTCTTTCTTAAGCTCTTAACATATTATCAATGTATATATTTTACTACTATTAATTTCAAGTTCAACTTAAATGCAGATTATGTCTTTATTTGTGATGGCATAAGAGAAGGCTTCATTTTTAAGTCAATGCAGCACAAGCAACTGAATGTACCTACGACATCTTATTAGAAGTATATTACACTTTGATAGTAGCGCATAGAGATTTCAATGTGGTTAAGTATGTTAATGTTAAGTGCAAAACGATTTCGTATGAATATGACTGAACATATTAATTTACAGCTACAATATTGAAAGCAAACAAACGACAACAACAATGACAAACAAACTAGCTACACCTACCATCTGGAACTCCACTGACTCCATATATGATAGCAGGAGGACTTCGCTTTTGACCAACGAATGTGTCATCATCATCAGCTATTACAACTATAGAATAATTGGTTCTCGGAGTTAGGTTTTCAATTAGAAAATGATTGTGATCATTCACAGTCCGTATTTTTATACTTAGAATTCTGGTAGAACCTTGATCTACAAGCAATGTGTAACTGGTTATATCCGAGTTTCTGTGACGACATTCAATTCTATCCCAAGTAATGTTGATACTAATAGTAGTCACAGACTCTACAGTGAAATTCTGAACTATACTGGAAGGATCTGTATAAAGTTTGAGAACACATGTATTCAAAGTAGGCATATCAGACGAGATGTACATTTACCTGATTTCTCAGTTGCAATAGTCCTCACAGCAGGATCTGAAGTTCCAGCCTGGTTACTTGCTGCTATATTAATAGTGTAGTCAGCATATTCCTCCAGTTGTGTGAGAGTATATGATAATGTAGAGTTTGGAATCCCAGACACAGTCATGTGACCTCCTATATTGCCCTCACATGATAGAAACACGTATGTATAAGACACTGTGTAGTTGTCCACATATTCATTTGGAGCTTGAGACCATTTTACAGAAACTTCTTTTGCAGTTGCTGATAACCTAGTGACTATTGGAGAATTTGGCACTGAAAAAAAAAACATCATTTTACACTTATATAACGATAATTATACTAAATTGGCTAAAAAACAAAAAGTATACCTGCTTGACATGAATTCTTAGAGAAAAATAGCAACACTCCAAGAAACATCCACAGCAGCATTTCTAGCACCTTCAGGGATTTTTGCAATAGTTTTGAAAAAATCAATTTCAAGATGCAAAACATAAATCTGCTGTATCCAATGTTCGCTTCAGCTGGCCTTTACTGTCAGTTAACCAGTAGTTCTCCGCCCCCTTAAGTGAGGAGAAAGGCTGGTTCACGAGACTTAGCCTTTTATTAGCCCCTATCGCGCATGTGCATTTTCGGCTGAGGAGGCTTTTACCCTGAACGCAAAAAAAAAGAAGAAAAAAAAAGAAGAAAAAAAAAGAAAAAAAAAAAAAGAGAAAAAAAAGTGGGTCTGGTGAGTTTGTGTAAATTATGAGTCTGTGTGCTGTAGGAATTTCTCTGACCTGTAGTGGGCTTTGAGACGGTGACTTCACTATAAACCAACGCAGAGTCAAATTATTTATATATTGTGTGTTAGTCAGGCTAAATTTATCATTTTCACTACATTGTACTTCGACGGTCACGTCCTGCAAGAGAGACGCCTTTTCCACGAATTTGGGTTGTATGTCCCACTGATGTTCTGGACTTTGTAATTGGCGAGCCAGCGAAGCGAGCGAGACACTAACAATACTGTGCAAGCACCCCACTAGTTTTGTATATATGTGTGGACGTACCCATGTCATTTCGTACTTTGACCTTCGCGTTTTTGTGTTTGTTTCGTAGTCTACCACTACCTTCACTAAATAGATTCTTTCGGTTTAGCGATCCCTTATTATTTAATTTTGTTTACCCCTTTGTGCTAGGTTGTTTTTACATGCGTACTTTGATTAAAACTTACTGTGTTAGACTCAACATTGCGGAGTAATTCTTTAGAACTTCTTCTTTTTTTTTTTCAAGTCGCAAAATGTTATGGCTAAAGGACCCTTTACCAGAAGTAATTTCAAAACTCGGCCATTGTAAGTAACCGTGAGTGCTTGTTGCCAAAAGCTACTAGTATCAATATTAGAGACCACAGAAAATACCAGTACTCAGGAAATCGAGGTAAGAAAGTAGTTCTGTATGTATTAGCTAAAGTATGGTCACAACGGCTACGTACTACTTTTAGAAATGGAATGTAGTATTATCAAACTCCTCCTTTGTCAACTGAGAACGCGAATAAGAGCAGACTTAATTTGTATAATACTTGAACGAGTTACGTCGGGCAATACGCGAAGAAGAGTACTCAAGAATCAGTACGCTCGTTTGAATAACAGTATATTCTGTAATTTTGGAGTAGCTAAAGGAAATAATATCAAACTATCCCGACCTGCATAGGTCAATGGATAATACCCAACAAGTTCTAATAATTTTATTCTAGGCTGGACTAAGGAGAATATGATGTAAAACACTGCTTTGGACGTAATATTTCTCGTTTTTGGCCAAGTAACAAATGAACTGTTGCTTGTTATAGATAAATAGTGGCTTACAGCTATTACCTAGGCTTTCAGATTTTATATCAGTTTTATTACCACACCTTACTTAAACTGATTACATACACTTTAAAATTATTTTTCTTCATAGAATATTTATGACAAGCAATACTCCTCCACACAGTAGCGCTAGACGTATTGCAAAGTAAGAATGCAGTAGCATAAGTTATCTTGCTCAGTTATCATTATCTATATACCGTTAGTTAAGCTTATATAAGTTTCCCTCCCTTTCTTTCTTTTTTTCTGAACAATCTCAGCTTTCTTATCCCCCACCTTTCCTTCCTTCAGCTCTTTTCACACCTCCTGCTTTTGAATCATCTGTCCTACTATCATGATTGTGGACTTCTTTGCGAAACTTTGGCCTTCTTTTTGGTACTTTCGCCTACCTTTTGAAACTGACACCACCTTTACTGTCTATTCCACCCGTTTTTTGGATACAATTAGCTAATCGCTCACCTTTTTGCCTTCTCTTCTGTTCTCTTTTAAACCTACGCTCCCTTACCTAGCCAATTCCAATCACTTTTAACAATTAATCGCCTTTTGCCTTCTTTTTCGCACTTTTTCCTTCTCTTCCTTACTTTGGCCTTTCTCTCTGAAACCTACGCCGCCTTCCTCGTCCACTGTTACAACCGCTTTTTAGTTACTTTCTACTGACTGTGACGACGCTTTACCAATTCATAACAAATCCCAATAAAATTACATCAAGTTATTTTAATATTATTAGCAATGTTCAATATATATTCATCTATGTGTCTGTCTACAATGGAAAGAAAAAGAGACTATTTAGATTTACTGAAAATGTTCTTTTCAATTTCTTCAGCCAAAAATTCCTTGTCTAAAAAATTACAATACAATATCAATGTTACAATTAAAAATTAATTGTAATGATACTTACAGGAACATTGCATGGTGTGTGTGAGGTGAGGTCTTTTTTAAAGAAGAGTTTACTGTAGTATCCTCTCCTGCCCCACAATCCTGTTTACCCTCCACTACTATTGCTAAAGAAGCATACACTTCATCCGGCTGGTCATGTTGATGTGCTGACCCTGTACTTACAAGCTCCTCTCCTCCTGATTCCTCATTTTCCTCCTCCTCCTCCTCCTCCAGCTCCTCCTCTTCCTCCTCCTACTCATCATCATCAACATCATCACTTTCCTCTTCCTTCTCATCTTCATTTTGTTCTTGCTCTACATCTGACTCTTTGATTGATAATGATGTCAAATCATGTTTTGTAAAGAATCTTTGTGAGCACCTAAAGAGACTAAGTTGAGTGTTAAAGTGTATTACATGGTCAGAGGGAATGCTGGATACGTTGGAGTCTGAGTTTTCTGAAGTAGGAATAAGATCAATATTAATAATCTCTTCTCCTGACTCATCTTCTTCTTCCTCCAAATATTCATTCTCCAAATCCTTCTCCTCTGACTGCTCCTCTTCTAGCTTGCATTCCTCTCAATGTAGCTCCCCCTCCCTCTCCTTTTCCTCCTCCTCCTCCTCATCATCAGCATTATCACTTTCCTCCTCCTTCTCCTCCTTTTCATCTATATCTTCCTCCTCTACATCTGATTCTTCAATTATTGATAGTGATGTCAAATCATGTTTTGTAAAGAATCTTTGTGAACACCTAAAGAGACTAATTATGGCGTTAAAGTGTATTACACGGTCAGAGGGAATGCTCGATAAGTTGGACTCTGAGTTCTCTGAATCAGAAATAAGGTGGCCATTAACACTCTCTTCTGACTCATCACCTTCTTCCTCAGAATCTTCATCATCCAACTCCTCTTCTTCTGACTGCTTCTCTTCTGACTTGAATTCTTCTAACTCTTTCTCCTCTTCCTCCTCCTCCTCCTCATCGTCATCACCATCACCTTCCTCTTCCCATTTTTCTCTTGCTCTACATCTGACTCTTTGATTGATAGTGATGTCAAATCATGTTTTGTAAAGAATCTTTGTGAGCACCTAAAGAGACTAAGTTGAGTGTTAAAGTGTATTACACGGTCAGAGGGAATGCTGGATACATTGGAATCTGAGTTTTCTGAAGCAGGAATAAGACCACCATTAATACTTCTGACTCATCTTCTTCTCCCTCCGAATCTTCATCCTCCGACTCCTTCTCTTCTGACTGCTCCTCTTCTGGTTCGTATTCTTCTACGTCTAGCTCCCCCTCCCTCCTCTTCCTCATCCTCATCATCAGCATTATCACCTTCCTCCTCCTCCTCCTTCTTTTCATCAATCTCTTCCTCCTCCACCAGACTCTTCGATTGTTAGTGATGTCAAATCATGTTTTGTAAAGAATCTTTGTGAACACCTGAAGAGACTAATTTGGGCGTTAAAGTGTATTACACGGTCAGAGGGAATGCTTGATATGTTGGACTCTGAGTTCTCTGAATCAGAATTAATATGACCATAAACATCAAATTCTTCCTCAGAATCTTCATCCTTTGATTCCTCTCCTTCTGAGTGCTTCTCTTCTGAGTCGAATTCTTCTTACCCTTTCTCCTCTTCCTCCTCCTCCTACTCACCATCCTCTTCTTCCTCTACATCTGATTCTTCAATTGATAGTGATGTCGAGTCATGTTTTGTAAAGAATCTCTGTGAGCACCTAAAGAGACTATTTTGAGTTTTAAAGTGTATTACATGGTGAGAGGGAATGCTTGATATGTTGGACTCTGAGTTCTCTGAATCAGAAATAAGGTGACCATTAACATTCTCCTCTGACTCACTATCTTCTTCCTCCGAATCTTCATCCTCTAACTTCTCCTCTCCTGCCTGCTCCAATTTTGTCTGCTCCTCTTCTACTTGCGCCTCTTCTGACTCAATTTGTTCTAACTCTTCCTCCTCTGACTCCTCCATTAATGGTGATGTCAAATCTTCCTGGCAAAAGAATCGTTTGGAGGGTTTAAAGAGACTGACTTGGGTGTCAAAATGTATGACATGGTTAGATGGAACACTTGATATATTGGACGGAATACTAGGCGTACTAGAACATGTGCCATTGTAAGCAGGAGTGCTATCTATCTCAAAATTCATGTCCAGTACACACGAATTATCTCTGGTTTACCTCGTTGAACAATACTTCGCTATAAGAACAGCTTTCTAGAAACCAACTACGCTGATGTCACGGCGTCACCGGTGTCTTTAAACGCTAAATAAGGGCGGGGAAAACCAATCTATGCGCGAGCGTGTCCAATTATCCATACTTCGCGCATTGCAAGATGATACATTAGATCTAGTTCGTTTTGGAGGTGTTGCTGCACTGGAACCAGGTTCTTCAGAAAGTTTCCTCTTCACTCTTTGCAATTTCATATTGTTATATTTCATCCGCACAGTTTGTGCCACTTAGCTCTATGATTAATCAGATCCCATCACCTTCATCCAATCTTCCCAGGTCTACAGATTCATCTAGTTCACCAAGCTCACTGAATTCCTGTAATTTATTGCCAAGTGATTTATATCCAGCACCTGCATCTTGTCTTTTTGATTCTGCTGGACACTGTAATGGTTCTGCTCTTTCTTCTTGGCACAAGCAACACTTCTCCCAGTCTATTTGTGCTTGTGGCTTCAGGGCAGTACACTTTTCAATGTCAACATGCTTGCACAGTTTAGCCATACTGTTAAGCACATGTACAGTAGTGCTCTCCTTTTGAGACTGAAGTGCAAACTCACACTCTAAATTTCAATTAACACCAAGTAACACCTGACAAAAATAAGTATCTTATTCTTATGCTTGTAACTATACAATCAGAATGTGTTGCAAGTGGCTCCATATCTGAATGTGTTTAGAATAGCAATGTCTACATGCATACCAAATTTCATGCTTCTATCACAAAATGCATAATTCTTGAATTGATGTTATGCCGCTGCACTACTAGAGTTCTAGTAAAATAGAGCATTTCCAACAGAGCATAACTTGTAAACGTGGCTAGCTTATTTAAGCAGAATCCTTTGGTTTATCAATTTTTCCTTACCTTCCCCGGAAATTCGATTGCTTACCCCTACAAATCAAATTTTGACAAGTCAAGTCACGAAAAGTATAAAGTAAGTCTGTGGGTATATCCAGTGAAACGTTTGTAGGTGTATGTAAAAGTGTTGTGTGTTGCTAAAGAATAGCATAAATATACTAAAAAAAGAAAATTAAACTAACAATATGTGGCTGGCATTAAAATTTCATGCAGACCAGTTCGCTTACTATTTGTGATGCAGCAAGTCACTAGTATAATATTTTGTTGTTTTAAGAGTCAGTCTAATTGTTTCACTCACTGTATTAATTGTCAATCATAAATCAAAGTAACAAAGTATGATAAAAAAGGTTATTTACTACAACAATTATATTATAAAACTATTATCGCAGAAACTATTTATCAAAACAAACTAGAATATGTTTACTTTTTTAATTAATGATTCACTTCTTCATATTGGTTTTCCGTGTCATTGAGTGTCTCAGGCTGAATGAATTTAGTGCTGGCATAGGCTGGACAAGACTCTGTTGTGATGACTTCTTCATAGAGCACTGGTTGTAGCTTAATCTGATCAACATTTTCATAATCCACTTCAGTTTGCTGGTTAGTGTTGAGTGGTTTGGAGTGGATTAACCTCAAAAGAAAAACAAGTATTTTAAAGTAATTCCATCTGTCTGGAAATCAGTTTGAATGTTAATTAATGTTACTGAAATATTATATGGTTACATTATTCACTTGTAAGCAAATTTACACAATTTAATAATAATTGTTGTACATCTCAACTTGTGATGGAATTTTATATAATAATAGCTAGCTATCAGTTATCAAATTATTATACTAACTGAACATAGCCAAAATTAAAACAAACTTGTACTCCGATTTTAAAGACTAGAATTTTTAAGTCATTAATTGATTACAAAAAGGAATTTTTTTTTTCAAATTTCATATATATTTTTTATATATTAGCTATTATGTAATACACCATGTAACATTGTGGAAAATGTATCTGTACAACTAATTATTAGCTTAAGTTGCAACATTCTTACTGAGGATTGTCATGTCTTTTATTGATCGAGTTGCTTAAAGATCTCAACACTTTGCACAATGTAACCAAAATACCTCCAACTACCACCAGTCCAAAAAGTACTCCAAGTACTACGAGTCCAATCACCACTCCATTAGGACCACTAGAAGCTATAGCTTATACACAAGTGTCAGTATAACATATACATGCAATTAATTTCATCAAAACTTACAAACTTGCTGAGTTTTTATGACTATCGAACTTGAGTACACCCTAAATGGCTAATATTATTATTATATCATATCAATTGTTTTGTTATGAAATGACACTCTTACTTGATCATTATTTGCTTCATTTCTAATGTCATATCTAGTGAAGAAGTTATACTGTGTTCCAGCTTTTAATGGTTCATTTTTGTATTCAACTGGAGTACCACTGAAAACCACACGGTAAACTTTATTATTTCCTATGAGTATCTCTCTTGGAACTCTACCAGCAGAAATGTCATTCTCTCCCCAAGCAGCTGTGATGTAGTAGACTGCATCTGGTGCATATGGCAGTGCATTATCATAAGTATTAAGTCCACTGAGCGATCCTTCCACCACCACAACTGTACAGAATCTACAAAAATGAAATCTTTTCATGAAAATGTAAATCCTAACAAAACGTCAGCACTTACATGACCACACCAGTATTTATCTGTCTTGGGTCAGGAATTAGATATGTTACTTGTGTTCTAGTGTGTGGTTGACTAGTTGCTACTCCAGTTTCCAGAGTGGGCATATTTCCTGTATTGCTGAGAGTCCTTCTTATTATCTCCTCCCTAATTTCACCATCATTATTCCCCACCATTGCTCTAACAATAATGGTATAATTTCTGAAAGGTGGAAGGTTCGATATTTTTTGCGATGTAGGTGATGACGACGACGACGATATAAAAAGTCTTGAGTAAGTGTCATCCACTACAATAGTTCCAGTTTGTACAATGTTTCCTTCTCTATAATACAAATTATATCCAGTAATAACCCCATAAGGACAAAGAGGAACATCCCAAGATACGTCTATGGACGAACTAGTAGTAATTGCACTGAGACTTCTAACAGGATCTGGGGCTATATGCGAATAAATAAATTTAATGTCATTACACACACTTGAATTACACACAAAATACATCAATAAAAAACTATTAACTAGGATGCAAAAACCCACAAAAAATAAAAAACCAACAACAACAACAACAAAAACAACAACAACACACACTTATCATCCCTTATAAGCAATAGCTCCACAAGGTTACCTAACTCATAATTCTCAATCTGAGACTAATCTAGACGGCATGCTCACAAAAATATGGGCTTCCCTCAACTGATTGCAGGTCTATCACTATAAGCTGTGTTACCTGACTTTAAGTACTTGAACAAAAAGGCTTAACTAAAGATAAAAAGTATAAAGAAGCATGATACTTGTGGCACTGGAACTTCAGATACAGTAAGTACCATTCGTTTTCGCAGCTATAAAGGAACAATGTCATTTTCTGTCATTTTCAAACGTACATATTATCCTTGACTGTTTTGACCAAACAACCACAACACCCACACACACACACATACACAAAGGTCAGGCTTTCCAATTTACTACTATTCTCCATCTAAGAAAGCGAGGGCTGTCCAGAAATGCCGTAAATTGTCCATCCCATCCCACGGTCCCATGGGATCACATGGGATTGTCCATCCTATCCCACAGCCCCATGGGACTTTCCACGGGATGTCCACCTGTCCCTCTACAGATGCATGTGTCCTACTGTCCATCCCATCCCACGGTCCCATGGGATCGTGGGACATTCCACGGGATGTCCACCTGTCCCTCTACAGATGCATGTGTCCTTGTAAGAAGAAATGCTTATCTGCCTTTCTAAACATATAGTTAAAATACTAAGTTACACTTATAGCCATGCGGCTTTATAAGTTCTGTTGCTAAAGTTATAAATTTTCTGCTGTTAAGAGTGAAAAGATAATTTGGATTGGAAATAGTCTGTGACAAACTGTACTCAGCAGTACTATATTGTGCCATAAGATTGAACCAGAATACAATAGCTGATGAACAATCACTTTCGTTGACATAGCAATCCAAAAGTTTGTTTTTCATGCATTGATAGCCCATTATTATGTCATTTATCGAATAGTTATAATACCTCCTTCTGAAGTAGTGAAGTTCCTAGGAGAAGAAAACTCTCCGGGTCCTACATTAGTTGATGCCTGAACTCGAAACTGGTATAAAGTAAATGGCGCTATAAAAAAACAAAAGCAATAACAATATTGTTATAACATAATCGTACAAAGGTAACAGAACTAGCCCAGCAATGAAATTTACAAAATATGATCAAAAATTTAAAAGGAATGTGCCATTATACTTAGTGTCTCCCCAAATAAAAAATAATTACTAGCCAACCTAGTCCCATACAAAAAAAAATCACTAGCAAACCCTAGTCCCTATTTTACTTCCAAAATTGGCAAGAAAAAGAAAAGCACTTTTGTAAGGAATCATCCAGAATAAGATGGAAAATATCTATTCCATATCATAAAGTAAAATAAATTCCATATGTTGAGATCCAATAGTGACTTGCTCACCAATAACAGTAACAAAATAATAGCAAATAATTACAAAGTAATAATAATAAAATGAAAGCAAAGTTATAATTAATTTCAGTAAAGTATTAAAAGAATGTTTAATTCTTTACCTGTGTTATTTACACTCAAGGATGTTTGTGAAGCATCGACTGCAATACTCCTATTAGGGCCTCCTGGAATACATCTTTCAGGTATTGATGTGGCTGTTTGCCTTTTCCTTCTTGATGTAGAACTTGTGGTAGGAGTAAGGACAGCCAGTTCTACATTATAACTTATGATCTCACCATTAGGCATAGGAGGAGGATCCCATCTTAGAGTGACAGAAGTTGCGGTGATATCACTTGAGGGAATTTCAGGGGGTATGGGTACTGGTCCAGGTCCTTCATAAATATATATTATTCATTTGATACAGGAGAATATCACGAGTCTGTTGGCTTAGTATTTACGCGAGTGCCGCAGGCACGAGCGTAAATACCGCCAATCAGACGAGTGATATTCTCGGGTATCCAATGGATAATAAATTTATTAGGTACTGCTCATGCGCGAATACCTTGGTAACAATTCTATAACCTAGGGGGACGTAATAACCCAACGTAATAACTATGAACACAGGTGATATGGAAAAATATTGCCCTAAGCCACATCCTGTTTACTTTAATGCATTTTCTATGTGGCAACAGTTATCAGGCTCTGTTCAGGACCTAATAAAGTGAACATATTAGTAGTCACACCCAATACACATATGAATATAATAGTATATAGCTCACCATCAGCAGGTGTTCCAACTTCCATAGGTGTACTAGAGGGACCAGGACCAATTCTAGTAGATGCAGTTACGGTTACATTGTACACAGTGATGGGCACAAGACCTTCTACTGATATGCTAAGGTTACTTGTTCTCTGTGTTACATTAGGTTGATTTGCTGTAACATTGGGTATAAAAACCACTGTATATTCTGTTATGATTCCATTTTGAAGTATTAATGAAACTTCACTCCACTGCACAAAGACAGATCTTGTGGTCAGTACAGAAACATTGGTGATTGTAGGAGAACCATTTGGAACTGAAAAGAGAATCAACACACAAATATTGGCATGAAACTCATAGACAACTTAACTTACCACTTTCAAAGGTTTGCACAGTGACAACATCACTAAAACTACTAGATCCTTCTCTATTGATGGCACGTACTGCTATGGAATAGTTAACAAACTCTTCGAGACTACTCAATGTCACAGATTGTTGAGCAGCTGAGACATTAGCAATCATTGGCCCAATGCTTCCGTTAAACGCTTGTAATGGCGTGTACATGACTTCATACATATTGATGATTCCATTCCGGTCTATTAGAGGAACTTCTTCCCAGAATGTGATAATGATAGTGGATGAATTAACTTCAGCATGTACATTGACTGGGGGACTAGAAGGAGCTGTACAAATGATAGATAAATAATAATTATAGTGGCAGTGAGAATGCAAAGGTAATTGAAGTCATTGATGTCTTCACACAATAAGTCTAGCTAAATAGAATATCCTAAGGTTACCCAGATATTCACTCTAAAAAGTATCCAAAAATATTCTAATTGACGTATTTGGATCCCACTACCCCTTACATAGGTTGCTTCAAAGCTAATGTGTAGACAGCTATAAGAACTCGTGAAGATAATTAGCCCAGTTTTCAGTAGCTTTTAAAACTAAGAATTATAGAAGCTCGGTAAATTGTGTGTGTGATATGTGAGGAGTTTTCAGATATTGCTGGTGCTGTCAATCTACAGTGAAATTTAAAGGATGGGAAAATATTAACGGTACAGCTGAAATCATAGGTAGCTGTTAATAATATATAATAATCAGTACATGCTTAGAAATTTTGATAGCTTGCCAATTGTGTTCCTGTCAGCGTAACCTGACATCCAATATACTACAAATTCATGCTCACTTGCCAAACACTACTACATAAACTATAATCTAAGTTGTGTCCCTGAGGCACACAGGATTTTGCTTCATTCTTCATTCTGGTTGAAAGTTATAGTCTAATAATTAATTATTTTTCCACTTAATTTAACCATAATAACTTGACACATTAGAAAAATAAACCATCCAAGCATACCACTTGGTAGTGTCCTAATCATTACTACATCACTGTCTGGCCCAGCACCAATACTTGTGTAAGCTCTGATAGAAATAGAATAGTTCACAAATTCCTGTAGTCCTGTGATGTTTGTTGAAAGCTCAGATCCTGAAACATTCATGGCTTCTTCACCAATACTTCCACCAAATGTTTGTTGAGGAGTGTATGTAATTTCATAAACAATAATATCTCCATTTCTTTCAATTCTTTCCACAGCCTCCCATTGTACAAATACAATAGTAGCAGATATAGGCATGACTGATAAGTTTCTCGGAGCAGCACCTGGAGCTAATGGATTAATTGATTCACAAATTACAAAGAACCTCATACTTAATATCCTGTCTCTAGGTGCATACAGCTATAAGCATAAACAAGATATAAGATAAACAATGTGTGAAAGTATAAAACATGCAGTGGTAGGAAAAAAACACTACATAGTGATAAGACTTTTCAGCTTTCTTATATATATAAAAGAAGGAAAAAAAGAAGCAAGCACACACTTACTATCTTCAGATGTCAATTCCATAACTGTGCCACTAAACGGACCAGGGCCCACAGTGGTGTAAGCACGCACCGAGATATTGTAATTCACAAACTCCTGTAAATATTGTAAAGTAACTGACAAGTCAGATGCACAGGTATAATTGGTAATATTGGTAAACACTACTTCCTGCCGATCATTCAATTGAGAGTACATTATCTCATATGTATTAATAACACCATTTTGATCTATGGAAGGAACTTCACTCCATGTCACGAGAATAGAAGTTGAAGATGAAGCCTTGGCTCGGACATCAGATGGAGAATTAGAAGGAGCTACAACAAAATTAAGAAAATAATTTTGCTTGTACAAGATTTATATCAAATACACTGATAGTAATAATAATAGTCAGTGCTAATTATTGCATAAATCTAGACTACATGCACATCAGAAATGGGGAGAATTATGAGCAATACTTGTGAATGCTGAACAAATCCTCATGAGGAAAAAGTTAGTCAAGTAAAAAAAATTGTAGCTATTTGAAATTATCACTATTATTATTTTGTTTACAGAGTACTAGTTGCATATTAAGAAATGTGGCAACCTTACCAGCTTCTAAAGTGAGTTCAATTTCCTCTTCACTGAAAGGTCCAGGACCAATACTAGTGAATGCTCTCACAGAAACACTATAGTTAACATATTCTTCTAAATTTAGTAAAGTCACAGAAAGTTCTGATCCAGACACATTTGTGGAATTAGATGAGATCAGTCCACTGAAATTGTTTAAAGGTAAATAAAAGACTTCATAAGCAGTAATGACTCCATTTTGTTCCATTAGAGGAACTTCCATCCATGTCACATTTATTGATGTAGGAGATAAGGCCTGTAGGCGTACTTCAGATGGTGGACTGGATGGTGCTACATAATAAAAACAAATTGCCCACAGTTATCTAGTTTATTATAGTTAGATCATACTACTTCTAAAAATATCCAAAAAAATTACACTCAAAATAATTTTTTTTTCCCAAATGGTTATGTTGTGCTTGCGGTGTAAAATAAAGAGAAGCTAAATGCTATAAGGACAGAAATAATCATTAGATATATACAATGGAACTACCTCCAATTTAAAATTAACTTCGGGAAAGGAGAGCATTTGGACTATGCTTCATTTACTCTAAATGTGATAAACAACTTAGAAATATTCGAAGTATTATGATTTTTAATGGAATCATTGTATGCTACCCACCCGTCAGCCGTTTGTTCCCCAAACAATTACAAAAACGTCTGACATGGCCTGACAAACAAAACAATAAAAGGAAATAAAATTCAACAAAGTGCAGCTGAGTACTTGCTACATATTAGGGTAAGACAATATTCATAGATTATAAGTAGCTGTACAAATACGTACCTGCTTCAGAGGTAAGTACAGTCATCTCACTACTACTAAGACCAGGACCTTCTTGAGTGTAGGATCTGACAGTAATGGTGTAGTTCACATATTCTTGTAGATAGTTCAGTAATACAGACTGCTCTAATTCTGACACATTTGTTGTGTTTGCAAATATCTGTCCCCCAAAATCTTCTAAAGGTGTATACATCACTTCATACATAGTAATAACTCCATTCTGATCTTTGGGAGCAACTTCATTCCATGTCACATTTATAGATGTAGCAGATGTGACAGTAACTTCTAAATTAGTAGGAGGACCAGAAGGAGCTAAATCAATAAATATTATATAAACTTTAATTATATTATTCGTGTGAGTGTGCCACACTGGTTATTGAAAGTATAACACAACAAACTACATTAACATCTTACAGCTCATTCACACAACATGTTAACAAACATGCAAAATCAAACTCATTACAAACATTGCATTTACAGAAGATATCAATAAAATATAATAGCAAACAGCAAAGGTTAATTACGTACAAATTGTTAAGTCGAAAAAATTATTACTCTGTCAAATTAGTAACCTATAATTCTCACTTAAAACAGGGTAGAAACAAGAAGAAAAAAGTTAACTGACCAGCTTGAAGAGTGAGAACAGTAATGCTATCACTTGCAGGTCCAGAACCTTCCCTTGTGAAAGCTCTCACTGTTATACTGTAGTTGACATATTCCTCTAAATTTTCTAAAGAAACATTGAATACAGATCCATTTACTAATGTAGAATTAGATGAAATTAGTCCATCAAAGTCATTCAAAGGAGTGTATTCCACTTCATAAGAGGTGATGATTCCATTTTGGTTTATAGGCTCAACTTCATTCCACCTCACTTCAATAGTTGTGGATGAGGAAGCCATGGCAGTGACATTAACTGGAGAACTAGATGGCGCTGAAAATATAACAATGCAATCATATACCAAAACTAATGTAGCATGAAGATTATATGGCAGGTTTTAATAATTCAAATTTTAACATAGTATCGCTGCTGTCACCTCCTTCAGGAAAAAATTACCATCTTCCAAAAATAAAGGAACATTGCAAGCAGTATCCTTGGTTTCAAGCATTATCTTGTGAACCTCACTGGATATCACTGCTCTATCACTACAGTTTTTTAAGGTGGCAGAAATAAAACGAAAACTTCCTATCACAGCATTTTAGGTGACCCTCACTTCAATAACAGGTAATGTTGGACTCCCCCCCCCCCTCAAAACAATACCTAAATTTTATTTGATAGTCTACACAGTTCGAATTATTAAACACAAATCAATTCTTAGAATTATCACTAGATAATAGATAACACATTTGCTCCCACCGGCCTTTGACCCCTGAATTAGGAAGATTATCTGTGATAATTCCTTTAGCATAATTATTGTTAATTATTACATAACTGAAAACTAAACTACAACAAGAGTTTTACACACACAAACACATAAATTATGTCATGACCACACAAATTGATACCTGCTTCTAAAGTAGAAGTGAGCACACTACTGCTAGGTCCAACTCCCACTGAAGTGAATGCTGCCACTGAAATATTAAATCTCACACTTTCTTGTAAGTTCATAATAGTGAAATTTGTAGTATTAACATTTATTACAATATCTTCATAAGTTCCTCCAAAATTATTGAATGGTGAAGACGTTATAACATACATTATATCACCATTCCTATTAATAAGAGGGAGTGGCTCCCAATTCACCAGTATACTAGTAGGCGAGAGAACTTCAGCAGTAAAATTATCTGGTGCACCATCAGGAGCTAATAATAACATAACACATTATAAACAACTCAATATACATTTTATAACAATACCTTCTTCTAAAGTTCTAACAAGTCTCTCATTGCTGGTCCTAGATCGATCTATCTCATTGACTGCTACAACTGTGAAGGCATACTCGACTCCAGGAAACAAATTATCAATAACCAGAGTCATATCGGTGGTGTTAATAACTGTAGTAGTGTCGTCAACAAATGGTGGATTTGTATATGTTATCTCGTAGTACTGTATTGGGGCATTGTTTATCAATGGCTCCTCCCACTGTAAAGTTATAGATGATGATGTGACATTAAATTCTCCAGTAATTATTGGCTGAAGAGGAACATCTAATAAATAACACAATTTTATTTTATCGAGATAATATAGTATACACACATACATATTAGAATATATTATACATGCATAAAAGGCAAACTAAATATAGCTATATTACCTTGCACTATTAGTGTAGAATCTTCACTAATGCTACTATTATCCACATTGCTAATAGCTGTACATGTATATATTCCAGTATCTGACACATTAGCCAAAAGAACTGAGAGACTAGACTGAACACGATAAGAGTCTAATTCCACAGTAACAACATTGAAACGGTCATTCATGAGTAGACTTCCATTATAATTCCACACAATGCTTGGTGCAGGAAATCCTGATGCATTACAAGACAATGTAATATTTTCCATAGTAGCAATACTCACTTTCATAGGAGGGACATCAATACCTGGGGAAACTGTGAGAAGAAGAAATTAATATATCATTTATAATTAAGTCTAATTATGTACTTGCCATTGACAGTTGAATGATCACTTTCAAACCCAGCAGGGTTGGAGACATTGCATGAGTAAACACCTCCATCCATAAAGGTGCTAATGGAGATGTTTACAACTGGTTGATTGCTCACCACTTCTCCATCACGACTTCTAGTCCATGCGAAGGCACTGTCAGGACCTGCACTGGCATCACAAGACAAAGTTATTACGCCCCCAGTTGCGTGGGTATATCGCTATGACAGACAAGATAGCTAGTTTATTCGGACCTGTAAAATAAACTTTCAATGCTGCTTTTTGCTACTTAAACTATTCCTAAACAATTGTTTAGCATTGTTTAAGTCATAAAATAACTTTTTTAATTAGCAAAACAATTGTAAGCTGCTTGTAAGACAAACTATATGGAACATTTTGTACTGCTCCAATATATTGAAAAACAAAGCACAGTGCAATACATTATTCAATTGATTATTAACATTTTCTATAAAATAGACTTGCTCATTCTTAAGCTTAAGTTAGAGACAACACTAATTAATTATAGCCCATCTTACTTGTGATTGTGACATCGTCAGAAATAATATTTAAGCCATTAGATGTGACCTCACACACGTACATTCCTTCATCACCAAAGTGAACAGGATCGAACCTCAATATACTGTAGGTCACATTGATATCAATTCTAATCATTATGTCTAGTCTTCTCCATTGATACTGTAATTCTGGGAATGCTTCTGCCTTACATATCAACACTACTCCACTTCCATTGGTGCCTTCAGTGTCTTGTGGTAGTACAGTAAAGTATGGAGCAATAGATACTATAACAGAATCAGAGTCACTGCCAGCAACATTAGAGACAACGCAAGTGTACATGCCACCATGTGAGGCATTTATATTGGGTAATTCAAGAATTGATGAAATCTCTCCAGTCAAGTTTTCGCTGTTGTGTTGCCACTGATACAATAGCTGTGGTCCACCAACAGCAGAGCAGTTTAAGATTACATCATCTCCTTTGTTAAATGTCTGAGTCTCGCTGACATTCACCAATGGTGCAACTACAGACATAAAAATGTTCTTTCATGATGACTCACCCATAAAGGACTTTCAATAAAATAAAATTACCTATCTAGCAATATAAAGAAAGTATATTAAAACAATTTTTTAAATTTCTTTTTCACAATACTATGATTAGATATGATAACTCTTTCATAATGAATTTATCAGCTATCTAGCTAATAGACTCACCTGTGACAGTGGAGTAACTGGAAAAACACTTTTCACCTTCACCGTAAATTGCACATATTATAAAACCTCCATTTGTCATAATATTTTCATTTAGTGACAATTGAAATCCGCTGTTTACTGCCTTCAAGTTAGTGTCACTGGTGTCTGAGATAGCTACTGAATCAATGCTGTAACCAATTTCATAGTCACTTGCATTAAAATTGCAAGTTGTAGCATTTGTGTATTTCCATTCATTTTCTGTTGCATGAAACCAAAATACATTAGTTTGGTTCAATTCTACTGCAGTTATTGATGGCTCACAAAAGAAGTTTATCCCTTCCGTGCTTTTGTTGTCCAACACTACATGATCTTCAGATATCTTTGGATCTGCGATTAATATGCAACCACAACATGATTAACTTATAACACTTAAGTGTAGCTGACCAGTATTGCTTACAAAAATCTATAGCTTTTGAAATCAAAGGATAGAGGATAATAAGCACAGCTGAAACTTCTGTAATTCTCATCAGAAACTACGATCCGAGTTTATCCCAGCAACTTAATCAGGCAGTCGAGTTACAACAAAAAGTTAGGTCAACGTTGGCACGACTTTTAATGCGGCGTTTACTCCTCTATCCACATACTAAACATGACTACTACCACGGTATTTCGCAAGCGTAATATCCGCACTAGACTCCCACCCAAATTTCCGCTGGTGTCTGATTTCCACCCGCTCACCACGTCCAATGTTCGCCCTATTCAATTTCCATCGCGTTTGAATTACAACTCTTCAATTTTGGTTGGTATTCAATTCCATCTAGTTCCAATTTCGAACCAGTTCCAATAGCCACACAAATGAAATTTCAATTCTAATTCAATTATCATCCTTATTTGTTTCAATAGCATTACTTTATGAAGTCTCAACTGGACATGCAATCATCAAAACAATTTTTTTAAACATACCATCTAGCTTTATTTCCACTATGTATGTAAAACGTTTTTCTATAGCTAGCTCAGGTCAAAAAAGTCCAGTTTTAATAACTTGCGACTTTCAATTGTTTAATTTACTGACTAATAACATGAAAAAATACAGTGAAATACTACCCTGTAATAATTGAGTGTCAAAATGTGGAAAAACAACAGAAAAAGTAAGAAAATGATTAGGTTTGGTTTTGTCGGTAGTAAATAATAATTGTCTTGCTGATAAAAAACAAAGCAAAAAAAAACTGGTAAAAATGAAGGGTGGCTGAACATAGTAACACAATGGTAATCCTGTCAGGATTTTGCCACTACTTCCTCCTGGCAATGTTCAGAATTCATTCCCTGTTGGTAGTTATTCTGCTGAGCTAGACCAATCCTCACCACTGGTCAGTTCTGCAATGATAGTAAAAAATAATAGTAATAATAATTTTAATAACTGTAAAATGCCAAAACAAATTTATTGAGCTTGGTTAGTGCTGTTTAAAAAAAGAAAGATTAAAACATGAGAGGAAAAGAGAATAATTACTATATTTTACCTCTTTCATATGGGATGCTCAAGACCACTTGCCACTTTTAGAAGGCTGGTCACTGCTGTCAACCAGGTGGGATTCCAGAGCAAAATGTGGATCAACTTTTGGAAATCATGTCCACTGACTGCATACACCTTCAGTGTTCAAAACACATGAGAATTCATAACTCCTGTGCTCGTGGCAGCAGTAGTGTTACCAATTATTGTCTTATTTGATGGTTGGTATCTTACACTGGGCCTACGAGCAGGTAGGAGGCTTGCTAGCATTCCCTGCATGTTTGAGTACAAAGTGGGGTCTGATTGTGAAGAGGTTGGAGAAGTTTGTCTCTGACTTGGCAGAGTTGTCCTAAACTTCTATAGGTAAGGCAGAGGAAGAGTGGTTTTCTGTCAAGAGGGTCACCTGTGACAAAGATTCTGCAATCAATGCCACTTTCTGCCAGTACTTATTTGAAGATATGATTATTTGCTGCAGTAATCATAACAATAAGAATTTCCACAAGGCACTGGAAGGAATAAAAAAGAACAAGTGTAATGTATACCTAAGGCGTATACCAAGAAAAAACAAATTCCTGCATTTGCTTTAAAAAAGAATTTCCACTTCTTCTATGCTGTCCTTGACAAAGAAAGTTGAAGAGCTGGAGGTATCATTGTCAAATGGTTGTTGTATTATTATATGACTACTGCAGTGGTTCAAACTTGCCTACATCCTTTCAATTCACTTACACCCTTGCACTTTCAAAACCTGCCATTGGCAGGTCTTGAAATTGCAAGAATGTAAATGAACTGGAGTGATTAAAGATACAGTAACTCATATTTAACTTAAAAAAAAACAAAAAACAACCACTGAACTGTATTTGGAATTTTAACCCAAATTGTGTCCTGGATGTTTATGTTGGTTCTAAATACTCTCAATCTTGCCACTGCACAATCTATATAAATCTATCTGTCTCAATTTTTTGCTGGTAAGTTTATGATCCATTAAAGCAACAAAGTTTGTGACCATTCTTGATGGTTGTTGGCAGACTACCCGTAACCAAAGAGTGCAGAACCACACCTCTATAAGTGAAGTTAGAAATAAATGGCGTCTTCATCGCTCAGCTACTGAATTTTTTAGCTTTGAACACACATGGGCTATACATTCTTTATTGTGATGGAATTAGTTAAGAGATTAGTTGAGTGTGCTTTTCTGTATGGGTTAAAAACTTCTGGACTAGAACCTTAACCCTTTCACTGGTAGATTTAAAAAAAGAAAATATGCAAATAGATTTAAAAAATCATAACAAATTAAACATTGAAAAAAGTACCTAGCAACCATATTATATTCATGTAGCACACTAGGGTGAGTCATAAACACTGGGCATGTCTTAGATTATAGCTGTGCTTAGCAATGCAAGGATAGTTAGTTCTAGATTTAGCTAATAGAGCATAGCAATCTCATATTCAATGCTCCTTTTGCAAGGTCCATCTACATGTTGCACCTGAATGTAACTGTTTTTTGAAATATACTCTTACAGATTTTTCATTATCAGCAACATTTTTGTAAAACTTTAGATTTTTCATTATAAATATATAATTCAATCATCTAGATGTAAATCTAATTGTATAATCAACATATTATCACTTTTATATTAAAATAATTCAGTAAATATTATGAAACATTAATTAAATTTTTGTGGTTTGTTGCTAGGCAACATACATGCGGTTTTTCAAAATCCCTAACTCAGCATCTGAAGATTCAGACCCATTACAAGTGCTATCATCAGAAGAATGCACATCATCTTCTAAAGCTTCCACTTCCCTAAAAGTAACTGTTGGAGATCCAATGAAAGCAAAAACACCTGTACTGCTCTCTTGCAAGTCCCTTTCATCGCTCTCGGCTTCAGATAATCCAAACTCGTCCTCGAACAACAAACTAACAACACCTTCTGCACTCAGCCACGAAGCCATGCTACTGCTGAGTAGGCTAATAATTCGACGATGGGTACCTCGACCGCCATATTGATTTACGTTTAATAATCAAAACAGTGCTAGCATGTACATACCTTCATAAATACATACATTTAAACGGATACATACATTTAAACGGATACATACATACATTCATACATAAATAGATGAACAAGTATGCATTCATGCATATCTATTGTAGTGGCAGGAACATGAGTGCCCTAGCTAAAATAACTTCATTAATACTTCATGCAAGAAACTTTGTATGTATGCACAATGTTTTATACTGATTTTCTTATTTTTATACTTATTGAAATGTTGAAAAATAGAAGTCATTCAATTACATGTATAACACTATCTCAATTTGAAGAGGTAGTTGAATTTCTCCTTTCTAAGTATTGTTGAAATGACAAGTCAAGCTCGGTAATGATAGGCTATTTGTCAATTATTCCAATGGTAATGTCAATTTTGTCATAAACAGATTTTTTCATACACAATGGATGTCTTGCTGCCAGAAGCCTTGTGTCTCATTATAACGGATTTGTTCAGTGTTAGCAAGAGTAAGGTATTGGTTATTGGATCATTTATTGGGTAAACCACTAATAATTTATCGTTTACTAGGCTAGAAGTATTATGTATGCTTATGTGCGTAAGAATCAGTGTGTTCTACGAAATGTCTCTACAACAACAGGTTTGTTCTGCTCTCTAGCTATGTAAATTTACCAATAGCTACAACTCTGCAGCATCTGCGCTTGGTCCAGAAAGCTGGAGATTATATGAAGACCTAAAGAAGAAGTTTGATGGTAGCTAGCTATGTTAATTCAAAATTTCATTTCCATTCTGTAACGTAACTTACTTTTGTAGCAAAGAAATGTGAAGGAAATGAGGGCAAACAAGTGAAAGTAGCAAAAGTTACACCTCAAGCTACTCCTTTAAAATGTTGTTTGCTAGATATTGAATAAAATGAATTAAAAGAAGATCACTTTGTATAATAGCATGTATGTAGTGATAATAATATGTATTAAATTATAGAAAAACCTTGTTCTAACACAAGTGACACATTGAATAATTCCAGTATTGTGTTGAATGACTCACCAGTATTGTGTTGAATGACTCACCAGTATCCAATGATGAATGAAATTATTGGAACAAGCGGCTGGGATTGTTAACAGCTGATCAAGATATGTTAAAAAGAGGAGAATGGCTGACAGATAAGCATATGCTGCAAGTGTGCTGATAAAGGAAGAGTTTCCCAAACAACTTGGTCTACAGGACACCCTTCTCCTACAACGTTTTGACCAATATGAATCAGAAGATTCTCAGTTTGTTCAAATAGTTTATTTCAATGGCAACCATTGGCGGTTTGTGTCAAACAAGTTCTGTCCTGCAGGAATTGTAGACATATACGACTGCTCACCTGGCACTGGATTTTCACCGTCTCTTAAGCGACAGTTTAACCAGTCTGCCATGCGAGCACATTTTGATTTGTGTGTGGATAAAGAGAAAAAATATATGTTTTCAGTGTCAACTCGTTGTCGTCGAAAAAAACAACACGAAGAGTAGAATCAAGTCCATGGAAATGGTGCCAGTGTTTGTATACAGAAGGGTCCATTAGTCAAGTGTTCCCAATGTAAAGAATGGTATCATTCAAAATGTGACATCAATTTGGAGTTGTATGATGCCAAAAACTACTGTTGTAGCAGGTGTCTGTAATACATTTTGAACTGAACCATTAATTTTGTAGCTCGTAGGCACGAAACTTGTAAACGTTTGATTTTAATTATTACTACTGGTATTTTTATGTCACTCAGCTAGTTAGCTATATTTTACATTACTACATCAATACATTTATATTGACATTATGTTGAGAGAAACTTAGATCTTGCTAAGCAATGCTTGTATCCTTATAGGCTATATCATACTTTACATTTTAGTTTTAAAATAGTAATGTCCTTAACATGTCAGTCTGCCTCATTCACCCTCACCCCAACACTATATCATATATATAGCATTATTAACTTCCATGTAATCTGTTGTATGAATCTGAAATCACTATTAGTGTGTGCTTTCTTATGATATTTTAAGCTTTTGCTCGTGCTATTCCTAGGATTGTTTTCTCTTCGTGTGAACATATCAAATGAAAGTAGTCGTAAAAGTAGCAAATTACGTGAGGTCATTCATTAAAGTTCTCCCTAGCTACTTTGAGCTATTGGTCTTGATCAATTTTTACATTTTTGTATCAACTATTGCTATGATTGTGTATCTAAAATATTCCACTCTACGTACTTTTAATTTTTCTGCTGGTTATGTCACTTGCTGCTAGCTAGATGTATAAAATTATGAGGATTTTTAAATTTGCACTGGCTATAATGGAATATGCCTACTTATTTGCTACACGTTTAACAACTTAATTGTGGCAAAATAAAGAAATAATTAAGTATGTTCATACTCATGATGAACAGCTTATGAAGTGTAGTTGTTCATCTGTATATTGTTATAGTAACAATATAGCTAAAACATTTTATTTATACCTTTTATATGATTGAATACACACATTCAGCAAAAGAGTGGTTTGTTTCTATCACTGTCAAACTCCAACAAAGTCAGGATTGAACATTTAAAAAACCACATTCTACTTCAGTTCAGACAAAAGGAATGAGAGAGTGAAAGACAAGCTAAGAGCTGAAGGTTTCATTTCAATAAGAGATCAACCTATAAACAAGAGAGGGAAAAAATAATGTACAGGGAAAGGGAAAATTGGCTTCTTCACAATTTGCAAAGAAAAGAGGAAACTGGCTTTAAAAAAAAAAAAAAAAAGGCTGCAAAGTTTAAAATTGTGTGCATTGTCTAGCAGCCAAAAAAGCTAATTCCACTAAATTAGTTTCACTTAACAGAATAAATCATAATAGCTTCACATAGCTAAGCTTGCTTATAAAATATCAAGTCAGTGCCATCAAGAAAAACAAACTATATAAATACAAAAATAGCTAATTGAAACTAAGAGCAGCTCACATACTATTTGTGCCATTTAGCACACCTCTAGTAGCTATTGAGATTTTTTTTTGTCAATTACAATCTAATTGTAAATATTGGTACTCTATTAGAAAAAATAAAAGGTAAATTTTTGGGACAATACATAAAGAAATTTGGGTAAAATAAATCATTAATGAGCATAATATTATAGGTAAAAATAAAAGGAACTGCCATAAGCACAATATATAACATAAGTAGCATATTATTTATCTAGCTAGCTAAGCTAGTTTTAGTATAAAATTAAAGATAATTTCCCTCCTGTTAGAAGGCTATCTCATTGGTTTAAGCTTTGCCCATTCCTCCTCTGTATAGGTTTGCTTGTAGAAAGTAGCTTTAAAAAAACGCAAGAACGAACATACTACACAGTTTTAGTAAATTAAAGATAATTTCCCTCATTTGAAGCGCTATTAGAAGGCTAACTCACTGGTTTAAGCTCTGCCCATTCCTCCTCTGCTCTGCCACTTCAACCCGCTCGCTCCACTCCTCAGTAACCGGTTTAATAAAATGTGGATACCCATATTTCCGCAGGGATACCCATATTTCCCGTAAATATAGGTACGGGGGTACCTAAATTTCTGGAAGTATGGGTATGGGGGCACCCATTTTTTCGTAAATATGGGTACCTGGGACACCCATATTTGGGGATACCCAAATTTACTTGACACCGGGGCTAGTGTGTGGCGAGCAACCGGATCCGCATGGTATGCCTCAACCACAGTAACAAGCAGGTAACTAGGTCTGCATTCACTGAGCTTGACTTATGATGGACTTACTTTCCCGAAACAACTTACAGTGCATATATATGGGATGACATGGTACAGTTTGTGGTGGTTCTGGATGGGTCATGAATATGATTAGACAATAATGAGTTGATGTTAGCACATGTCAGTTTGTTTGCTAAAGACTTCTCCTTCTTCATGTAACTAGACCTGAACAGAGACAGCTTCTGTATAGTAAGGCTAAGGGTCCACACCCTTAGTGCTTCATTTCACCAGCAATCATAATCAGTACTGATGAGATCCATCCCGAGTAAGTGTGCCAATATGCCCGTAAATGCTGAGATCATTTTACAGTGTACAACAAAGAAATGTATCAAGCTGAGCACACTTATATATTATGCATGTAGAAATGTAACAAAATAATTATATTGATTTAAATATGCGAAATTTTGAAATCATTAAAATGTTAAACAGTATTATGAGTGCATCAAATATGCAGCTAAAGAGTTCACTTGTGTATAAAGTTAGGTTGAACACATTACTAAAATTAATTAACATGAATTGATTAAACAATCATAATAATTACTGTATTAGTAACAAGATGAGTTAATAAGTTTACTGCGTATACTAGATTAACATGTGATACTTTGAACACATAATATTTATTTCATCGGTGATGATAAAGTTCATGAAACGATTGCAGTTAATGAAAATTCAAGTCAAAAATCGTATAACCAGAGTAACACTGATGTCTCAGATTTGTTGAATATCTGTATTTAGTCACTTTGACAGTCTGCTCTGCTGACAATGCATCATCGGAGCCCCAATCAGAATCATAAACTCTAATTTTGATGCTCTTCCAAGCTCCATAACCAAAGTCCAGTACTTGATTCCACTCAGGGTTATGATTGCCACCTACAGATCTACTGTTCTTTCTCTTTGTCTTTCCAAAAACATCAACTGCCACAAATTCCATGTACGGATCACTGTCATTCCACAAGCCATCACTGTCAGGGAGGTTGCGACCATAACGTGCCGTAAGTCTCAAATTTCCAGCTAAGTGCTGGCATGTTGTGCCTAAGAATCCTCTACGGCACTTGCACAGATAGCCAGTGCATTTGTCGACACAGGAGCCTCCATTGCGGCATGGATTTGGTGAACAATCATCCCTGTCAATTGTCAGTGCATAATCAAATACAAAATAACCTCTGTCGTATGCTTCTCTTCTGTGGTAATAATAGTAACCTGTGTTTAGTTGGACCCAGTGTTTGTCTGACATCAAATCAGAACTTCTACCATCATTATCTTTAACTTGAAGTGTCATCAAACTCCAACGATTGCACCCATAATCAATAATTTCATTCCAAGTGGGATGCGTGGTACCTGATACAATTTTAGATCTCCTCCTAACAGGCTCCGTGACAACATTGTAACCCTCAACCTGGACATATGGATCGGGCTTGTTCCAAATTGGATCCGTGTCTCGAAGATGTCTAGCAAAGCGAATCTTCACAGTGAGTCTTGCAATTTCTCTCGTATTAGTATACAAATAATAATCAAATATAATATGTCCTGCACATGCTTGGTTTTCGCAATGCTTTACACTTCGATGATTCCCAGGTGACACTTGAATAGTCTCAGACATCGTCAGCTGGTCGTCTTTGCCCCAATCTTCATCCCAAGAACTAATTCTGAAAAACTGCCAGTTACGTTCACCTAAAACTACAACTTCATTCCACACTGGATTTCTTGTGCCTCCTGCAACTGGTGTCTTGAAAGTGTAGCTGCTCCCTTGGGAATCGATTGCCTTCAGCGACACATAAGGATCTGGGTTGTTCAACCATCCATCTGTATCTCGCATGGAAATACCATATCTCATGACTATAATCAATAATCCTCTTATTCCAGGCTGGGGGCACGAGTACAAGCGATTCGTTTGGACAATATCTTCACGACTGAGCGTGCTCGCTTTTCCCAGAACAGGACTTCCCTGACTGACATACACTGTTGGGTTTCTCACTGACATAGTAATGCAGCCTTTCCCCCTGCAGTTGGATTTAGAAAATGCTTGTTCAGGATAATGCATGATAGAGCTATAATCATATTCTGAACCTTGATAGTCAATGCTGTAATCTTTCCTTTTCAAAAATTGGTAAAATCCTGAAGATTTTCTCTCAATATTATTCCAATGGACTGTAACATAACTGTCCCTGTCTGGTCGACTTTGCTCATGCCAGAAGCCAATGGCATGTGCAATTTCATGCAGTATTACAGGAACAGTATAGCAGCCTGGAGATCCCAAGTTAATAATTTGTCTACCATTTCGTCTTCCAATAAAAGTGGAATAGCAGCCTTTATCCTTTTTGGTAAATTTAACATAGTTTCTCGCTCCATTGACTGTTCTAAATCGCAAACATGTGTTCGTTTCAAATACCTTCATTGCAGTTGAGATATTCATTGCAGCCTCAGCTGGCATATTCCGTGAAATTTTATATGGTACTATTGCATTCTCCCACAAACGAATCTTGCTTCCAGCTGCTCGCTTATTAAACCTCTCATTTGACCTCTTGCTTCTAGCGTTATTTGAAATGTTGAGCAAAATTTCATCTCCTCCAGGTATATCCTTGAAATTGTAATAATCCATAATCAATTTTTCAGGAATTTTAAGATCACCTTCAAACATATCCTCATTCCACATTGTCAAATTAATGTCAACTGCCGCCGTGCCATTGCTGATGGTATTCTGGTCTGGTGCCACAGCAAGTAAATGACTGATGAATAAAAACAATCCTACAGCTGCAAATATTTACCAAATAATATAAACAATAATGGAATATTCAATGTGCTAATATTAGTACTCTTTTTACTTACCAGAGTTCAGCGAAAATTTCATTATTGACAGAGGAGCTTGATGTCTTCAATATTTTGTTTGTGAGTTAATTTATAGTAAAACTCATAGTATACTCATTGTACTGAACTTCATGAGTGATATGTACTTAAAAGGGAATGTTTTGAACAAAAAAGTAATAACTGCATTTCCGTTGTTGATGCTATAGCACGGAGACCACCTTGGGAGTGACGATATGCTGGTTAATGAAGCAAGACATTAAGACATCATGTTAATAACATGACAAATTGTACACTGCCATCTTTGAAGAACAACTTGTTCAAATTCTTCCATAAATGAGATTGTTTTTCTTGCAGTAATAATGTATTAAGTACTTACTTCAAGAAAAACAATAACATGTTTGATAGTGATTTAAGTTAAATACACAACTTTTACTTAACCACCGTAACAAAATCTGTAAAGACTGCTGATAGAGTCGACAAGTAATTGACAAGAAAGTTAGTTTTCAATGAACTATTTTCAGGCAAGAGAAGCCCTTTATGTCATGTCCCATGACAGAAATGCACGCCTTTAATTTTCCCAGTAATAATGACCAAATATATACACACTGATAGTAGTTGTCTGATCCAGTGGGAAAAGAAAGAAACTCAAATAATGCTTTGAATTCACAAAGTTCCGGAATTCGTTAAAATAATATAAATAATTTTTGACAATTTAAAGGTGGAAGGCTAGTTGTCTTGGCTTTTTTTATGGATTGGCCATGAACCAGCAATAACAATCAGTGCTTTTAGCTTCTTTAGTATAAACTGATTATGTGAACACAGTTTCGTGTTTTTAATTTCTGCCGTACAGTATTAGTTTAGTAAAAAAAAACTTTTTACCCTATTTGTTTTTTCAGTGTAGTGTAAGCAACAGAGAGAGTTCCAGGAATGCTGCCACCAGAGTTATAATTCTAGCTAGTCCAAGCTTTTCAAGGCTTCCAACCAACCCAAGTCACATAGTTTTAAGTCTGATCTTAATAGTTAGAAGGACAAAGGGACTGACATGGCTAGACTACAACTCAACACGGCACATGTTCAGGCTGGGCATTATATACAGAACCAGTCTGGGCATGTGCAATGAATGGTCATCATATGATACAGTAAAGGGGATGATGTAATGAAGGTGGGGGTTAGATAGAATGCATGGAATTAGTTAGATAGAAATAATATAATAAAGGCATGCTAATAATAAAATGATTCAATGACAATGTTCATAGCTTGAGGGTGTGTCCATGGGTGTGGCTTGTGTTAATGTGCGAGCGTTCCCCCTTTGGAAAAATGATGTTCCAGTCTGAGTAGAATCTTAACAAAAGAGTGGAGCAGAAACATCTGAAACTTCTGCTGCTTGTAGTCAGGGAGTGATGGCCAACTCTGCCTGGAGAGGGCATCAACCACCAAGTTATGGCTGTCTTTGACTTGGACTATTTCGCAATCAAATTCTGACAGTTTCTCATGCCATCTAGACAACTTGGCTGTGGGAGCATCACCATGGACAATGTGAGTGAGAGCACTGTGGTCTGTAAACAAAGTGGAACATCTTCCTGACAAATAGAACCGAAAGTGTTCCACAGTTGACAGAAGAGCAAGGGTTTCCAGTTCTACTGCTGAGAAAGTCTTCTCTGTCTGATACATAAAGCTCACTGATAGCTGGAATGTCAGCTAAGGGTAAGGGGTTGGCACCTTCAGACTGATGCAAGGCTTCAGACAACACTTGGTCAGCTAGCTCTTGTTCTGCACACATGGCTCTTGTGACAGAGAGCTCTGAACCAGGTACCTGCTTGATGGAGTTGATGAGCTCCACAAACTTCTCCTTGCCAAAGTCAATGCCTAACAATACAGTGATATTGGGTAAAGATGGCAAATTTAGCAACACCTTTGAGAGTTGGAATGTCAATGGGTAATTCATACACAGAAAACTGGGAAATGACTTGAGAAATGCCACACAATGATTCTTGCTTGACAGGTGACATGTTGGGGTGATGAAATTTGATGACACTAAGCTTCTTTTTGCACCAGAATTAACTATGATTGATGTATATATGTTGCTGATGTAACCATGAGTAACAAATTCGTCGTCAAAGCAGTTAAGTAGTTTATTGTCAGTGTCAGAATTAGGATCAGAAGTCAAAAGATCAACCTTTCTAACAGGTCTAGAATTTGTTCTGGGAATTGGTACAGGGATATTGGACTGAGGTCTGAAATTTGATGCTTGAGATCCATGATTGTTGTTAGAACCAGACTGTTGCGTATTGGAATGGGCTTGGGATTGATCATTGGAATGAGAAGGGTTAGAAGGAATGGAAGGGGGGTTAGGACAATTATTGGAACTATGACCAAGATTATTGCATTTATAGCAACTCTTTTTGGTGGGGAATATAAGGTCTATTGAAATGGGAATGGGAACTTGGATTATAGGAAGAAGGATGAGAATTGAAATGAGGTTTATGCTGAGTGATGGTTGAAGGAATGGCCTAATCTATTGTTAGAACTTCTGTTAGAATGATTGCCATAGTTGCCAGAGTGATTGTGAGAATTGGGGTGGTAATGAGAATATCTAGGCCTTTGGGAAGAATCAGTATTAGAACATAAAGAACTGCAATCTTGGATAAAAGAATGATTTGATGCGGTCTCTATTAAGAACTAAATCTCTTGAGTCAGTGGACATACCAGCCAAAACACCAATGGTTGCAAGAATTTGAGAGACAGTGTCAATTTCAACATCAGTAAAGTTGCTAAGAAAGGGCAATCACCATTAACTAGGGGAAAGGTACAGCTATCTCAGAGAGAAGTCAACTCTTCAAGAGCTCTATCTCAAATTCGAACTCATGTTGAACGAGCAATTGGAAAAATTAAAAATTTCAAACTTTTGCCAAGCACAATTCCAATCACACTTTTAAATAAATTAAAATTGAATTAACTTGAATTATACGACTATCGATGAAATACTAGTAGTTTGTGCTGCTTTGAGTAATTGCATCCAATGTTGGTTCACTAATTTCTTTTGCTTATATATTATGCACATGTTATTTAAATGTTTTGTTTGCATGAAAAATATAATGAAATTCATTTTGGAAATACATAGGGCAGTAACAATAACATAATATGTAGCTATAACTAGATAGTTAGTAACAATAAATACATATTTTGTGGTAATACTAATGAAATAATATTGCTAACTATTATTTATTACTTTCCTTGCAGTCATTACAATACATGATCCTTTTAGTGCATGTCTAAGGCCAATGCAAGAGTAATGAAACCACTCATACTTGCATGTTTGATTATCGCATTGTATCATTTTCCCATATTCTTCATGCTGGCATACACAGCAGACTTTGCACAATTGTACCTTGGTGTGTCACTATATCAGGCAAAAATTGTTTGACAAAAAAATGTGTACGTTTCTGGAATAATCTCTCATTAAATGTTACATCTTCATAGATTCTTTCTATATACAATCCATTTTGTATCCACACGATAAAATCACAATTGTAGTTCCTTTCACATATTTCAAGTTGTCCCTAAACCTGTGTGTCGTACTTGTGTGATTGTATTAATCCTATTTTATCCATGAATCCTATTTTATCCATGGATGAGCTGTTCTTGTCCTGCAGTAGATGTGGTACTCCGTCTTTGACCGAAAGAACAAACTATATAAATACAAAAATAGCTAATTGAAACTAAGAGCAGCTCACATACTATTTGTGCCATTTAGCACAACTCTAGTAGCTATTGAGATTTTTTTTTGTCAATTACAATCTAATTGTAAATATTGGTTCTCTATTAGAAAAAATAAAAGGTAAATTTTTGGGACAATACATAAAGAAATTTGGGTAAAATAAATCATTAATGAGCATAATATTATTGGTAAAAATAAAAGGAACTGCCATAAGCACAATATATAACATAAGTAGCATATTATTTATCTAGCTAGCTAAGCTGGTTTTAGTATAAAATTAAGGATAATTTCCCTCATTTTAAGCGCCGTTAGAAGGCTAACTCACTGGTTTAAGCTTTGCCCATTCCTCCTCTGTATAGGTTTGCTTGTAGAAAGTAGCTTTAAAAAAACGTGAGAACCAACATACTACACAGTTTTAGTAAATTAAATATAATTTCCCTCATTTTAGCGCTGTTAGAAGGCTAACTCACTGGTTTAAGCTCTGCCCATTCCTCCTCTGCTCTGCCACTTCCACCCGCTCGCTCCACTCCTCAGTAACCGGTTTAATAAAATGGGGATACCCATATTTCCGCAGGGATACCCCAAAACAACATGGAAATTTTTCTGCTATCAAAATATTACGTATAATATGTATAATACATAAGCATATAACTGAACAACTGGACTCCTGACTATATTTCATATTTTATGCTGTAATCACCAATAACATCTTTTAAGCACGCATATACAATTTGAAATCACTGACTTAGTACAGTGAAAAACATTTCATTTGATAAAATTAATAATTCAATTCACTAACTTATAACAAAAATAAACAATAACGATTAACTAACCTAACTGTTCTAATATTGGTTACTTGTATGATTCAATTGTATGCCTGTTCCTAAATCAATATATTTTATAGCAACAACTAACACTACTGTTCTGTTTCTCCTAAACACTCTTTGATTATTTTGTACATATTCTATCAACTTTTTAAGTCCCGAAATTATAATTTTAATAAGGTACATAAGCAGTATGCTATAGCGACTTAAAAGTATATATTTTAGACACTCCTGTTAGCTTACTATAATAAGCTGTTACCCACAATTTCAAATCAAACCACACATTCAAAGAACTATTTAATCTTTCTTACATTGACCATTCCGTTCTTTGAACAGACTTAAAAATAGAAGAAAAAATCTAATTTTCATTGTAAAAGAAGGAGTACCACGATAATTGAGGAGGCAACAAGCCAATTCACTACTGTAAGTATAAATAGGTAAGCTCTTGAGCTATTTGGAGCTATTTGGCTGTACTAGTCTATCATCCGGTCATAAGCAACGTGTTTTAATAATGAAACCGAGTCATCCTTATTGTCCTTTCCGCGCATGCGTGTGAGATTATAATAGCTTCTTTGTGATTCATTAATTCATTCAATAATACCAATCTCGAAGATGGTGAAACATTGGTGCTTGAGAGTGAACTCAGACTAGAGGAGGACTTGAGTTTCTGCCATCTTTTTTGTTTTTCATTTTGTCTTAGTTTTTGAGAAAAGGCTGCTTGATCATAGAGTACTTTGAGTATCATATAGCTATCAATTCTTGTTAGTTAGCATTTATGTCCTGTTGGTATCCGGTAGCTATGATTCATCTGGATGGGCGTTGTATTAGCTATGATATTACAGGACCGCCTCACCTGCTCTGTTTTGTACAATTTATGTCTTGAAAATCTATAAATTATAACTTCAGCAACCTCCATAATAGAGACATTATACAGGCATCAGGGCAGAGAGCCAAACAGCTGCTGAATCTCTGTTGGCAGTGACTGGTCAACGACCGATATCATTGGTAAAGGGAAGCAAACTGTGCTGGTGAATCAGGAAAGGGTCGCCCAGGCGGGAAGAGATTGCAAACCTCGACACTAGTTAATAAAAATTATATAAATTTAATTTAGCTACAGTGAAAATGTATGCAATTTAAACGTTGTAAATGTAATGTGAACTATATTTTGCACTTCAGACAAACATAAATATACATATTATTATGCCACAAGTATAAGCAAACTACAACAATCAAAAATTAGTATATAAGTCATTTAAGTTTTTATAAATTGCAAGTGTGCCATCATTAGGTGCAGTTGAATATCCACAATAAGCTTCGCAGTTTTTCATGACCATTGCCTCAGATCTGGAATAATGGATTCGTTTCAGTTGAACTTCTTCATAATAGTTATTATCACCCTCCACACTGTTACTAACTGAATTTGGACTATTTGAAAATCTTCTATAAATAAATTGGATTTCATTGGTTAATTATGGTCATAATTAAATTCGCTACCAGATTATAATTAAAAATTTTAATAATTAGCTAGCTACTCAAGTATAAATATAATAGATAAAGGATACTTCCAGATTCCTTTATTTTTAATGAATGCATAATCTACTATTCTATCCAATTTCATCACATTCCATATAAGCAAATGTTTTACATCATTCAGTATCAGAGTTAATGCAATTTTTATAACCATATCTTACTTACTATGTTAAGTATTATTAGTCATACAATATAGTAAAACTTACTTTATATGAATACACATTGAAATTGTGAATGAAATAAGAGCAATCAAGGTGATAGCTGTAATAGACGAAACTATTCCACTGATAATCACAATAGAAGACGTTTCTTGTGAATCTAAATATATTTTATTATAAACACTTATGTTTATGTATTAAGCCAGCATTATAAAAACATTTATTCAAAAAAATTATAATTTTTATAACTCGACTGTAACTAACTGTTCTCTCTTGTTAGTTATACTGGCTAAATTATTATAGGTTTTATATATAATGTGTATAATAGTATAATTATAAATAATGTATATATGACATTTGAAAGGGAGTGATAGAGGGGGTAAGAACAAAGAATAGGTGAGATAGAGGACAGATAGGATCAAACTAGGGATAGAAGGAGGGCTGAAGGAGAGGAAAAAAGGAAGGAAAAAGATTTGATTGAGGTTGTTAATCACATGTAATATCTGATTTCATATTACAATAATTTAGGAAAACATAGAAAGGAAGAAGGAAAGATGAAAAAATAGAAAGGAGGATAAATGAATCAGGAGAAGGATCGAAAGAAGTAGGAAAGAATATGAAGTTTAATAATATCTATAATCTGTCCAAGTTGAGTTGTCACGACCGCAAGCACGGTAAAAGAGGAATGCATTTAGTACTAAATCGGAAGCAATTTAGTCATGTTAATCTAAGGCAATTTTACGAGCAATGTCAGCGTTGCACGAGAAAAACGGGCGATTACGAAGGTGCACATTAACTAACATTGTAAGTAAGAAGTTTAGTGAAGTTTGTGGTGTTTTTTTCTGGACCTGTTCAGCTCATCTCATCGTTTTCAACTATAATTATGTTTCTTAAGCGCTGGTAATATGCAGCAGATGGAAAACGCTAGCCTGTAAGCAGTCGATTTTACCTACGGTGTCCCAAGAAATATTTTGAAATTCACAATATTCAGCAGTACAGCACTGTTTACTTGTAGCTATAGTTGTGATCCAAGTTGAAGGTGGAGTGCAGCCAGAGTTGGTCTGAATTCTCACAATAAACTCGTCTTATAGAAGAAAAGAAATTGGCAAAAACACAGCTGACAAGCACACAAATAAAATTTAATTAACAAAGAGCTTAACTGTGGCTGTATTACAAGTTGCTAACTAAATGATAGCTATATAACTCTGAAATAAACTGGATATTGGCATTTGTTACTGAACAGGTAGACAAACTAACTTACCAACATTCTATTAGATGGTCTGTACCTTTCTGTGACAACAGGACTCTCTTCCTATACTGTTTCGGCAATCTAGCTTAAGCTTATCACGATACAAGACTAGAAACTCCACCACTGGAGAAGAAGCCGCTTACTGTATACAAAAATGAAGACCGTCCGAGCGATCAATTAAACCGTGCCGCGTTACTAAAAGCGGGCGTGTTTTGAGCAGGAAAACCTGTGTTTTTTTTAATTCCCATAGACTTTTGTATTGAGTTTTGGAATAGCACTTTCTCTCAGCTATTGGAGTAAACTGAGGAAAAGTTTAGCTTTCTAAACGTGCAAACCCTGGATGCGTAGCTGCTCCCATACAAAAGTTATTCAAGTTGTTTAATGGCCAACTCAACTTGGACAGAATATAGTAGCTTTGATATGAATTTTAAGTAAGGTCCAAATATTACCTGATTTTGAGATATTTGAAGATAATGGAATTAAAACCTCCGTATTTTTAATTGTGTCATTTGGAATAAGACCTGAAAAAACTAAACATTTATTGCTGTAAAAAAAACTAGATCACAAAATAGTTTTAGAATACTAAAATATTTACATCAATATTCTAGATACTATAGGTATAGAATACACACAGGGCTGTAATCTGTTCTTCAGATTGCTTATCATTAAAATATATTATCTTTTATACTTAAATTCCATTACCATACATTTAATCAATTTCATTATATTTAGATAAGGAAAAATAAAGTAATAAAATGTTGTATTTTCAGTAACTGTGCATTCTAATTAAAAATTTGAGGTCACTAAATTTTGTAACCTAATTTCACCTTAATTATCCTCACAGATTATTTTTTAAGCATCAGTGCTTATGGGATGTTGTGATATACACATAGCCACCACATTATGGGATCAAATATGTGGAGGGAAGATTTAGCTGTGTCAGGTTAAATTTTGTGCATGGTGTTAGGATATATAATAAACAGTGTTGTTCTGGTTTAGAAATTCCATATTTTGTTAGTTTAGTTAATGATACTAGCTACAAGAGAGATCTTGACAGCGTAGTTTTAACTTTTTCGCCAAATGCTCTCCTAATGATTTACTTACTTGTTGGTATTTCCTCAAAATCATGTAAAATATTTAGTTTGTTTAATTATAGACTGTCTTATAAAAACTTTAGCTTTAGTTTTTCAAGTTCTCAATAGTTTAGGTTCAACTTTCGTTGAAAGTAAAACACCCCAAATCTTGAGGTCTTTGGCTTTAGTTTTAGTTAACTAAGATAGCTCAAAAATAAACACTTATATCACATAATATGCCTGTTTATAATAATTACAAATATGCTACATCCTTGTTTAATAATTTTGTTCTTACTCAACACAATGAAAATATTAGCTTTGTGTATTTCTCCATACATGTCTGGAACGGCACATGTGTATAGTCCCAGAGGTCCAGTGACATTTCCTCTTGAAACAAGTCTTACTTGTTTATCATATCCAATACGAACAAATATGTTATTGCTAAATCTATCCTGACCATTTCTAGCGATCTTGGAGTTGTTAGGATCAAACCAGTCACCAATGGGACCATTATAGTTATTGTCACTGTTTCTGCAGCAATTAGTGTTTACATAGGTAGTATTACAGACAAGAGTGTCTCCAGGTTGGTTTCGTGAAAGGACATCAGCACCTATGTCTGATATTTGTACACAATCACCATTATGGTAAATTGAGCCATTCAAACTAAAAAACAATCCAGGTGTTGAAAGATCTAAGATAATAATTGATTATCAGTATAGCATCTATTTGATAATATCAGTTATAAGTATGGAGCCCATTAAACTTGTAGTTAGCCCTCAGAAACTATAATTTTGTACCTCTCCTAGTTATAGATTAAATTCATAACTTATAATGAAGTCAATGTTCATTGAATCTTATTGCTAGTTAACAATACTATAATTATATAAAAATCATAATATTATGTTTATAAGCAAAATCACTTCAAGTGTCTCCAATATATTTAGAAACAATACTATTAAAGGTATAGATGTTAGTAAGTAGTCCCATTACAGGCAATTCTCATAAAGTTGTAGCTACTTTATGATGTAAATGCCAAATACCTAAAAGTTGACCATATTACTAAACACAGACCAAGACTAAATATTGGAGTATCAGGTTCTTAATCACAGAAGAATTCATCTAGTTTTTTTTTCCGATTACATTAATTCATTTCAGATTATTTTAATTAATGGATAATATTGGCCACACAAAATGTAGTTCAGAGTGAGCCAACTGCTTGACTAAATGCTTTTGGTGTACCACTTAACTTAGATTAGTTGTAACCTAAATAAGAAATAAAGAATGAATTTATTGGGTTCTCTGTATTCTTTATTCAATTCACATAAACCAACTATTATGACAGTGTAATATGAATTTTAAAAAGTTATTCATTTGCCTAGCTATAATTATTGTCTTAACTTTGAGCTTGCTATGCACAAAAAAAACAACACTTATCTAAACTTCCAGTTCCGTGTAGCTAACTAGTGTCTGGCAACAACAATCTAATTATTTTTTTTTGTGCTCCAGAATAAATGTCCTTCCATTACCACTAGTCTACAAGATAGTAGACAGTTATGATAAGTAAAGCCAACATTTAGTTAACAGGTTTACAAACTTGTATTTAAGTATACGACTGACAACACTTACACTGTATATAGAAACAATACAAACAATGTTTAAGTTGTTTTCCTAAATACTTCTAACAGTATAACATTCGCAAAAACATGCACATATATCAGGCTTTTTTTTTGTAATGACTATACCAGTACTAAATTTAAATGTATTTACCATTCTGCACCAAAATATAAACCCTATGAATTGCTTCTATATTCAGTAGCTTCGTTTACTTCTTACTTTGTCCATTCAGCCCAACAAAGAGACTTGCCAGTTTTAGACAGCAATATAAGATATTCATCCAGACTAATTATAAGAACGTGTAACTTTAGTCAAGCACTTAACATTTTCTTAGTCAGCTCACTAAAGTTAATTCACTCAGCAATTAACAGCTTCAAGTGCCGCTTCCTGCTATACTTAGGTAAAGTGCAAACCTGGAACATTGAACGCATTTTATGGAGTTGACGAGGCAATGACGTCAAGTATTTGCTTAATCTTACCACTTGGCTATCGTGGATGATAATTATAAATATAATAAACCTCCACATCAGCTTGGGCGACATTAATTCTTGTTCAGTTCAGCCTCGGGTAGCTAAAGGTTGGCCATGGCCATGCTTTTAGCCAGCTCCAGTAGTTTATACGTAGCCATTTAAAATACATCACAACTATGTTATGGTGTTGTACGAATATATGACGTAGATGAACCTATTGAATCTGATATTTTTTCAAATCCTGTTTTGTCTGAGTCCTGTTTGCAGTCCTTACTAAATGAAGTGCTTTCTAAGAATGCATGTGTGTTTACTGAAGTTCCTGCTGGTAAAACCAATACTGCTTCTCATTCGATTCAGGTTACATGTGATAGACCTGTATGGTCTCCATCATACACCATACCTGCTCATAGTGAGAAAGGTTTCAGGATAAGTCTTAATGAATAATTGGAACTGGACATCATTGGATCATCTATGTCCAAGTGGTCAAGTCCACCCATTCCTATCGCGAAAAATGATGGTGTCACGTTCAAGCACAGCCAAGTTCCCCTCTAAAGTTGATTTGCTCAAAGGCTTTCACCAAGTTCCGGTGGAACCAAGCTCAAGAGAATCCTTTTCATGTAAACATGGCAAGTTTGACTGTAAAATGATGCCATTTGGTTTGCGAAATGCCCCGGCGACATTTCAACTCCTCATGAATGGGAGAGGAATAGAAGATTTTACTTCACCGTTTATTGATCATGTGATAATATATTCTATTGATTGGGATCATCATTTAGGTCATATTGATGCTGTTCTAGCTAGATATTCTGAACATTAGGCTATCTGTTAATCGTCAAAATGCTGTTGGGGTTCTACACAATTTGAGTTATTGGGATACCAGATGCCAGAGTTCACCAGTTATGTCCGACTGAAGACGATTCAACAACTGTGCTCCTTTTGGGATTGGCTACATTATGTTCTTGTTTTATCCCTTGGTTTGCAGATTACACATCTACATTGACAAAACATGTTACAAACAAATCACCTAGACTTGTAAATTTGACAACTGACATGACAGATTCATTCTTGTGTATCATTTCTGGTATATTTATGATTTGATTATTCTGGTTTTATCCGATTCATTTGTATATTAATTTCTGATGCGTCTATGTTTGGAGATGGTGGTGTGTTATGTGTACATAGGAATGACTAAGGCAACTAAAGCATCGGGAGTCGTAATACTCTATTGAGGAACTGGCTATGCTTTGTACTATTGAACATTTCTCCTTTTATTTAATTTCCATCTCATTATTTGTACTGACCACAAGGCACTACTACATTTGTTTGATTCACTTCAATAATAGCCTGTGGAGATGGAGAATCAGACTTGCTGATTACAATTCTCAAATTGTCCATGTGGAAGAAAGACAGAATGTAATTGCCAAAGCACTGTCAAGACAAAGCTGGACAGATACCATGGATTGTTCTTAAGACCTACCTTCACCTTGAGGAGGGGGAGATGTGGTATAACCACACCACCTGTCATAGACATTAACTAATACTTGTTAGAACAGTCCTGAGATTGGAACATACAAACATGCATTCATAATATAATTATTCACACCTAATTAGCAAAATCATTCATCACTTTTTATTTGTAACTTGATCACTGGCACACACTACCATTAGTTCTTGTTTCATCATTTTCCTCATTAGCCTGACTGTCTATCCCTGGGTTGAAAATTTACATAGCCTAGCATAGCTTGAAATTTAACTGCTAGTAAAGAGCCTACTCTGGTAGTAGCCTACAGGAAGGTCTCTGTCCCACCACACTTTGGTTATGCGATTTTTTAACAGCTTTCTACAGACTAATTACAGATGCTGGAACAAAAATACAGCTAGCACTTTACTAGTGTGATGGTGTATTTATGTACCTAATAAAATACTTAAGTATTTTGTGGAGTTATTCTAATATTTGACTACTTAATCAATTCCATGTAGCTATAATTATTGTAGAAAAGAAAAAAAACTTAAGAAAGAAAAGACTTTACAGGAAAAGAAAAAAAAAAGAGAAATATTAGCATCAATAGCATATGACCAATAGAGGTAATAAAGGTTCATTCTGTTGTGTTGTAAATGAACAATTTAAGCAAAGCCAGTAAGAATTTATAAAATGAAGACTACAACAATAGTTTTAAGTACTAATTGCTCAATAGGAACCAAAAGTATACAAAAAAAAGTTTTTCAGTCATCAATGCTAGTCTTAATGATCATACTTGCCTAAAACTTATTAATGTAGCCATAATGTGTATCTGAACATTTTTCTCTAATTTACTTACAGTTGTCCAAAGTCACTTCAAAACTTCAGGATCAACAATTGTAGTAAATTTTGGTTCATCACTATAAATGAAATCATGTTTGGTACTTACTATTGTTATTTCTTCTGAGAATGTATCACGCCTTATATTTTTAACTCTTTATATAACTTATAATGCATTATTTTCTAACCTTTTCCATAATAGTAATGAGGTCAGAAAAAGTAAGGAGCATAAAAACAGAAAATTCATTATAAACCAGAGAGTTGAATTCTACACAACTTATCCAGAAATTTTAATCTAACCAAAAAAGTTTGTTGACATGAAGTTTAAGAGAAACAGGCACATTACATCATGCTGTTGAAAGTTATACAATTGCATCGTATTCTAAAAATCCAGCATCAACACTGTTGATTCCTTAATAAAAATAAAATACTTCCCAGTATACTAATGTCATACAATGAAACATCTAAGAAGACAATTTTTTAACTACAAAGACCCTTTACCAAAATTATGCGGACCATTATGCTGACTTCAGATAATGATACAGATGTGACAGGGGAATAGGGCAACATATGACACGAATAACTGAAACCATGCACGTTTTCCCTTGGATTATCACAACATTATAGTTAGTAAATAGTGGAAAACATTAATTTATTCTGTTGATTATAAAAATAAATTTGCATGAAAATAGCTGATAGTTTATCATAATTTTAAAGTTGTATAGATGGAAAGCTATTTTTTTATTCACGTAAGTTATAATACTTACATTACTGTTGCAGTTAGTGTTAATGCCAACTATAGTATAAAATAACTACATATAAATATTTGGTTGAAAAAGAATATTATTTTCCAAAATACCTGGTTCACATTGACAATGTAATGAATTACTATCACACAAACTTTATTCTAATAAGTATTTATCACAAAGGTTGTATGGTATGTTTATATACATAAACAGTTATATTCTAAATACTAAATAGGAGCTTATTACATATTACACAGGAGTATAATATTTATCTTATTGTGATAATAGTTACACCAGTACTCTAAAATTACAAGAAAAAAAACACACGATTATAATTAATTTGTGATAAGTCCATACTACAATGTAATATAGTTTACTATTTTGTTCAATGGAATAATACGATTTGAATTGTTTATATTATTTCTTTGAAGTTGGCGTAAGTATCAAATCCATCCAAAAAGTCTGCCAAAACTTCATGACAAAATTCATATTGCTCCTAATAAAAGGTCACAAGAACAACTTAAAATTACATGCATAACTTTATTAGATTAAGTTATTAAATGCAGTGAGTATGTGTACTATAAATGTGGTAAGACACAAACATAAGCTCTTCGAGCAAAATTAATACATAGGCATCTACAAAATTACTAAGTATGTAAATCTTTAAACTAGCTGTTTCATTAACTTCTCCACCTTAGTGTCCACTAGACCAGCTCTCTGAAAACGAACAGACTTTATAAACTGAAAGACATCAATAACTCCCTCAGACTTCATCCTCTCCATCTGAGCATGTATTGTGATAAATGTGCCACTCCTACCTACTCCATCACTACAAGTTACAGATGAAATATCACAAATACACTAATTCTTGCCGTAACATGAAAAATAATTTACAATAAAAAGTGAATATCTTGCTTTATTCCTAACACTTTCATTATTTTCCAAAACTTACTTGCACACGACAACAATTGGTTTGTTTCCAGTACTCATCTGCACCTTCTGGACAAGGCTTACAATTTCCAATATGGCTGAAGTGGAATGTGGGACCTTCTCTTGCCACTTCAAATAATGAAACTGAGTGATACTGGTTCCTTTTGACGTGAAAGAATTTCTCCTGTGATCTTCCACTATTTCAAATTTTCTTAGAACAAAATCACTAAATATTTTCTGGTCCTTTAGTGTCACTGTCAGCTTGCCATAGTCTGAAGAGACACCTTTGCTATTTGGCCAGAAACAATGACATACCTCCTGCACAATATATGTAAAATAATAATGGCCTAATTTTAATAACGTATATATTGGGTTTATAATATTATTCCTGTACAAATAATTAGCTAAAACTGATTGTTGTTTTAGAATGAAACAGATAAACATGTTTTTATTCGAACTGTTTTTTTTTTTGTATCACAAAGTCGCTTATTTATGACAATAACAAGAGCATTCTTTCTAAAACTTAAGAATTTGCTATACAAGGAAACGATACACTGAATGGATTTAACTAAACATGAGACAGATGTCGCCGTGAACGATTTTTGTTTTTGTGCCCTTACTTCTGTCAATAGCTTAGTTTATTTTCATGCTGTACCATCATATTGTTTATATAACAGGATACGTTTATCTGTCTATTTACATAGAGAAAAAAACAAAGCTTTACGTGTACACAACAGTTATGTTAAGCTTTCATTTTCTACTTCAGTTACTTACAAGAAAGCATACACACATAATAATACTCACATAATATGTACGAGTAACTGTGTATTTCTCAAGCACTTATAATGGAAATTGCACCAAATCTTGTTACAAGTTTAAATAGTCAAATATGTGTTGCATACAATTAATTGTTCTCGATTTATGTAATGTAGCTGTTTTAATATCTAAAATTTATTTATGGTACCTTTTCATTTTCCTCAGTATTACAAAGCATTACAATACATTTACACTGTTGCTCAGAAATCATCCTCCAGAAATCCTTAATGGTGTGTGGAAGTGGTCCTTGAGTGGCAATATAGGCTCCCTTCTGACGATAACCCTATGATATTTTGTCATTAACAAAGTTGCTCATAGAACAATTTATGTTAAGAAAATAGTCTAAAATGGCATTTTATTTATTAATAATGTTTCATTTCATAACCTCAGTATTGAAGAAAATGTCTTTACCTCAACAAAGCTTGCATTAATATAATCAGAGCCATGGGCAGCAGCAGTTTGAAGGATCACACGGGTGTGATTATCTGAATTATACAAAAATGAGATTCTTGAACTCCAGAGAGAGCTTTTTTAATAAAACTATACAATAGCATTGAAAATGAATTATACTTTATACTATTAATTCAGCTTCAATTTATATTATTATAGTAAAAACAAATTCCTCTTCCAGATATGGTTTATCAAAAATGAACGGAAATAATAATAATAAAATATGTAATTGGCAAATGAAATCTTAATCGACCACAAATAACAGGTCATTGTGAAAGTGGTAAGTAGCTAGTTCTATGAATGTTACTTGTCATCTGATGGTACCATTACATAATTCTCTTGTTGCACTACCATTACACATGCCTCTTGTAGCACTATCTATCGCAGACAGGTGTAGGGACTAGTTGGACAAAAATATAATAATATGTTTTTAATAATGTAATTAAAATATACAGAAATTTCCAGATTTTTCTATATTAATAATTTATATATATATTGTATTACTAATACAATGTTTTACAATAAATAATATTCTACAATAAGCCCATCTGCAAGATTGAATTGAATACGTAGACTACTATAATAATAACTTACAGGGAATCTTGTCAACATATCTATTTTTCTCCGAATTGGCTGCATATTTTGCATGACTGATTTCTAAACCTTCTATCTCACTTGTCACTTGGGTAAGTGTCTATAATTTCAAATAATTAACCATTAATGGTTACATGACAATGAAAAGATTTAAAAAAATTTATTTGTTCTGCTCGCAAATTGGCTCAAAATGCCCCTCTGCTATCTTACAGTTAAATATTTTTTTCAAAAAATAGCAAATTATTTTCAATTATTCCATACCTCATTCTGAAAGTCATACACCTTTATAAGAATAACCTACCTCGAACTGTTTTTGAAAGCCTGACACCACAGACACATCCTCTATTGGTCTACTCAATCTTCCAATGGCAATCCTCATATTAGCAGCAGCTACTTCAGTATCTCCACAAGTCAACAACTCATCCAGAGCATTGTGAATAAAAACATACTGAGCCTAAGACAAAATTAATAGTGTACACAATATGTGCCTCATGTCGGCAGCTTCTCAAATAAACTAATACTAATTATAGATATGAGAACTGGGGGGAGATGGCATAAGGGACCTTGGATATTGTCAAAATTTTATGTTTTTAATAGTGAGTTTCAATTACTAATTGTCAATTGTCATACATTGCTATGTTCAGCCAATTGCTAAAATTTTGTTTGGTTATTAATATTAAAATAATGATAAATAAGATTACTAATAAATATTATCATTCAGTGTTTCAAAAAGCCACACACCTCATACTTAAACAGCATTCTAAATTCAAAAACATGGTTTATGTAAACTCTTAAATGTAGCTTACTTATACATGTTTACAAAAGTTTACCTTTCAAACCATCACAGAAAACAGAAATCAGCTCTAAATAACAGCTGGTGTACAGTGAATCTTAACAATAATAGTGAAGTACCTGACTTACTAAATAGTTACTTGTTTACTACGGACTACATTGTCTGATAAATATGTACATTAGACAAAATCAATTTATACTGTCCTCCTAATCATAGACTAAAACATGTTGTCTATTAATTTAAAATTCATAGATATTAAGCATGCCATGTAAATCCAATTATTTTTAAGTAAACTAATATCAGTGCAGCAAGTTTGAATTCAATTTATATCGTCTGGTATACTTACCAGAGTTTGCACCATGAGAACTCTCAGTTTCCTCAATTCACTAATGAACTGGTATATATTGATAGACCTTTCACTCTTTATTCTCTCTAGCATATAGTCTAGAGTGATAAATGTTCCAGTCCTGCCCACACCAGCACTACAGTGGACCACCATGATGTCCATGTTACTATAAGGGTGGGACTTGCGCACACGTCTAATGAAGTTAATCATAGAGATGGCATTGGCTGGAACTCCGTGGTCTGGCCAGCCAAGGTAGTGGAACAATGTGACATTATGTGGAGAAGAACTTGGATCGTCAATCTGAACATTCAAGCAATTATAATTAATGACTTTAAAAGGTATTTATTTTTTCTAAAGATAATAAGGAGCTATTTCATATTCAAAATTAATCAATAAATCTTAAGAGTTCATTTTTTTTTATTAAACTCAAGATGTAAAAAAAAACAGAACACATTTTAAATACCTTAACAACAGTCATTTTCTTGACTACAAACTCTGCAAATGGCAGTGAAGACTTCAACTCAATGACAAACGAACTTTCTGAACATGGCACAAATGGCTCAGATGTGCTCTGTGGCCAGTACTCCTCACATTTTTTCTAAACATCACATTGATATAATAAAATAATGCTAAAAATTTGATTAATTTAACCTATTAACAGAATATGTACATAAAAACAATATACTTGCTTATATTACCTTGCTGCTTTAAAATATGATAGGTAAACACGATAGATAACACACATACATACCTTTCCTTCAAATACTTTAGTGAGCATGACAATAGTTGGAGATTTTTGTTCCCAAATCATACGCCAGAAATCACCTAATGATTTCTCTGTTGGACCTGTATTGAGTATAATAGTTGTAAATGTTTTAGTCAATGATTTCAAATAGTAAAGTGTACTTTACTGAATTACTAGATAATATTCAGACTTAATACTTACTTCAAATGTTGTATCATTTTTCAATAGCATATAAATACGATAATTTAATATTGTAATGGCGATTTAAAGCTTGTAAAGTTCTCAGATAATGTAGTTGATACATAATAGGTAGTATTTATAATACATAGCAATTTTAAAATGTGTTATTTATGCTGTTGAGTAGAGATCATACCTTGAGCTGCAATATATACGTTTTTTCTTTCAAACCCCTACAAATATAGTTTATAAGTGTATGGAATTACCATATTATAAAGACTATTTGTAGTAACTCACATCTACATAGCTGGCATTGACATAATCTGAGTTCTCTACTTCTGGTATATTACTTAATACTACACGATTGAAGTCATCTGAATAATATATTTATTGTTATTAATTGCATGGCACATGGTTATGGGGTATATAGGACATATTATGCGATATTACTGTAGATTCCTTTATGATTGGCACTATCACATTTAAAAGTTGGTTTATTAAGTGATTAGCTAATTTTTTATGCTCAAATTAAAACATGGAACTGATTAATAAAAAAAAATTCATGAAGGTATTTCCTCAGCCTTTTTTTTTCTATTATTAATAACTTACATGGATAGATGTTCCCAAATCTATTCCTTGCACGATTCTTTGGAATTGTTGCAATATTGTGTTCTATCTGTGGTGCTTTTTCTATAGACTAATATAATAATATATTATTATTATATATATATATATATAGTTGATAGATAGATAGCTTTAAAAGGATATATTATACAAATAATAAGTGCAATCTTACACCATATTCTAAATCAAACAATTTGTCCCTATCAGTGCGCATTCTGGTGACATGATCATTGAACTCTTCCAGTTGCACTGGCTTCAAGCGGTCTGTAGCTAATATTATTTTTTGTATGAGATACAAATGGATGTATATGTAAAACATTCATACCTAGTACTGTAGTATTTTCATATTCTGGTTCATTGTTTAGGTCTTGGCTAGCATGAATATCATTTAATGTTGTCTGGAAAGTAATGATTGGTGAAGTTAATTCAGTTGATGGGTCTATTTCTGTTGAGGTAATGAATAGTTCATTAGCTTTTGGAGAATCTTTGTTCTTTCGTCGACATCTAAGTATATAAATAGAATTGTCATTGAATGTATAAGTAAAATAATTATAAGTTTATACCTCAATAAAACTATTACTCCAATGAGACCTGTGATAGCTAGAACAAGAATGGTTGCCACTACGATTGTAAAAAATGTTGTTTGAGGACTGCTTGGATTCACAGTAGAACCTATTCAATATATTCATGTAATCTAATTGATAATAAATGAATACATTGCAACTATATCTTCAATGGATAAGTGACCATAAACTTTTTCACATTAAAGTTTTATAAATAAAATGAATAAAATTATATATGAATTTACAATTAATTCAAAATTCTAATTATACAACATCATAATATTCTCAAATCTATGGGTATAAAATATACAAAGCTGTCCATGCCCAATACATGATTTAATATATCACAACTAGATTCATTTATTACATGATTAAGGACACAGTACAATATAATGTTTATATAACCTCACCTTCTTCTGATATAAGGATAATAAACTCAATTGTAGTGGTTCTGGTGATATTATTTGGAAGTATATTTAATACCGTACAAGTGAATATTGTGCTATGATATTGTGCTGACACTTCACCAATACTTAATTGTAATTCATTTTCTTTTGTATGTTTTGTAAAGAAGGACACATTGGAATGATTCAATAACCATTGAATTGAGAGTATTGAGAAGTTACTATAACAAATCACATTAGCAGAAGATCCCACAATATAAATATTTTTATTTCCAGATAAATCTATAACTGAAACAGCACAAATCATTTCAATTTACATTCATTTAAGCATGCTCTATTTACATTTATATTCATTTGTACTTTTGGATGCAGTGCCTCTGCTATTGCTAACAGTGCAGCTGAAGATCCCAGTGTAATCTGATAGTGTATTACTAGATATGTATAGAAGGTTGTGGTAAGTGGCACTGACAGTATCCACTATTATTTTACTCTGTGAGTAAGATCCTCCACTTCTATTCCAAGTTAGATTAGTGACAGGACTTCCAGTAGATACACAAGTCACAACACCGTTGGTAGTGTTGTAGAAAATGTACTCAATTATAGGATAACCTGAAAAATTACAACTGTTCCACTTACACAATTCAATTTATTATTATAGCTATTATAGATAAACATTGAATGTGATTTTTTTTATTATAATTTACTTTGATCTATCATACTATTAAGCATATTTTGGTAAAGATTAATGCTTCAATTATAATATAATAGTGAGAATCAGAATGAATGTCATTATTTTTACCTTGACTAGCATTATATATTCCAATGTATGTATTCTCGGTATACAATTGACACCGATAAATTCCTGTGGGACTAACAACATTATCACGATGAAGAATCACTGATCGAGGTCCTCTAGTTCCATGTATGGATTTGGTTGTTTTGTTGTTTACTACTACAAGCCCACCAGGAAAATACCAATCTCTGTGACCTGCAATAAAATTATCTTGGCTCCTGCAGCATTGATGTTCCTTGGTGAAACAAAATAATGCTTCACTTGCTGTTCCAATATCATTAATATTGATTATACTGTTGTTTGAATAATACTGTCCTTTGAGTAACAAGTCACCTATGCCAACATTTTATTATAATTTCACTAAGGAAATTTTTATAACATACCACTTGATAGTTTGGTTGAAACCATATACTGCATGTAAGGTCCTATGCCATCTTTATTAACTGCTGCCACTGTAAATGTATAGTTAGTACTTGGAAACAAGGAGTTAGCTACAAAATATGTATATGTAGTTGATAGTGGTCCAATAGTAACTGTGCTTTCTGTGTAGTTAACATTATAATATGTAATAGGAGAATTCTGTTGTAGACAATGAACTGGTTACCATGAAATGGTTATACTTGTTAAAGATACTTCACTACTTATGATCTTTTGTACAGTGCCTGTTGGACCTAATTGCCATATAATATGAAGACACAATACACAAAATTCACTGTTCTCTATTTATCATATTATTATTGTAGCTAAAATTAAATTTATATATTAATAGAGACGAAAACATACTTATATGTATTATTATATTATATATTATATATATATATTCTACACTACTTATCATAATAATAATTACAATCAGTGATTACGTTTTCAGTACATACAGTGCATTATTTACCTGCAGATTTTGTAGTAAAAGTTTGTGTTGCTGATAAGTTATTTTGATAATTGATTGCTTTAATAGTGATATTATATGTAATATTTTCTTCTAATCCTAATAAGCTGTAATTTCTTAAGGATCCATCAATGGTGACAATCCCAGATGGTGCCTCTATACATCCTTCCACTCTCCTGTAACTTATGGTATAAATTTCCACAATATCTATATTAGGCTGTGTCCATAACAGCAGAATTGATTTTGATTGAGAATATCCTTGTACAATGGTTGGAGCACTTGTTATTGGATCAACTATGAAAAGAAAAATACTTGTCTTAAAAATACACTTTAAAGTACATACACACACACACATATATATATATATATACATTATATAAATAGGGAGAAAAAAAATTCAAATTTCAACCTTAAGATATAATTCAGGCAATGCATAATTCATGCACTATTCAGATAAAATGAAACAATACTTCTAGGAAATCAAATACAATAACATTATTTATTAATTGTAATGCCCATACTTGTAAGCTGTACTGTATGGTTAGAACTGTTGAGAGTCAAGCTGTTAACATATACTGAATCAGCCCTGTATTGGCATGTATACTGTTGTCCATTTTCTGTTAGTGGTAAAGGACTCAAATTCAATTGACTACTGGTCTCATTCTCTATAACTTGATTATTTTTACTCCATTGATATGATACAGAAGTTACGTTAAGGAATGTTGGTAGTGATACATTACAAGTGAGTATGTAGTGACGTAGAGCGATGGGTCTCTGACTTTCAGTAATAACAATGCTTGTTGTAGGAACTGTGTGAATTAAAATTGAATAATTAAAGTATCAAAATGCTGAAGAAAAAATTTACCCGATACTGCTACGTAAATTGATACACTCATACTAGTAGCTCCAATGCATGCATTGCAAGTGTAATTTCCAGCAAATGATGTTCTAACTTGAGTCAACACTAAAGTCTCACTGAAAGTAGATTTTGGTATTGAAAAATTTGATTTCTTCTGCACTGGTCCTGTCCTTGTTATTACTGATAAAGCTGGTCCTGTCCAGGTTATTATAGGTACAGCTGGTCCAGATAAAGTTCCAGAACACATTAATGTAATATTACTTTCTCCTGCAATTCCACTTGCATTGGATGAAGAAATATTGATTGATGAAACAGAAACTATTTAATTTAAGTTTTATATAAGAGGCAATTTGGCAACAATTTTGTTATAACAAATTTAAGAGTAGGGTTTTTAATACTATTGATAAAACTATTTAAAAGTCTTTTATTGGACAAAATTATTTGAGATATCAGATTCCTTCTAAAAAAATTATTCATACCAAATTTAATGCTCACAGTTAAAGAATGCATTGAAGATACATAACGTTAATCCATTGTAGATAGCTTTACAATATTCGTTTTAGGTATGTGACCAGTGTTATGACTCACCTTATCTCATGGTGTTATCTCACACTTATTGCACAAGCTGATGACCCTTTCATACGCTAGTAACAACCTTACTAGTTTTCTGGGTTTTTACAGTTATCTCCCTCTAGATCTAGCTTATCCAACTAGGTTAATGTAGCTACTAAAATATCTCTGGAGTGAGAATTATACAGCCAACTTTACAACATGAGTTACCAAACGTAATACAAACTACACCAGTAAAACTATCTAGTATGGAATAAACCACATATCATTATATTCACAATGATATGGCAAAGTATTTCAATCTCAGGCTTTATTTTCAGGCTCGTGAAAATAAATTAGCCTGCTTGTGAAACATTTCACCTTATCGAACTCTGATCAATATAATAAGTATTATGTATTTTATATATATTACTACAAAATAATAGAAACAGATCATTTAAACAGCACTTTATTAGAAACAACAATAACTTTCAGTATTATCAATCATACTTTTTTACCACTTGTGCCAAACATGCTTTATGAATATTAGATTTATAAGAATACATGTTATACATGTTGCATACCAATAATAATTAATAGATGAGGCATACTTTCTCCCATAACATCATTAGTATAATACACAGATGACACTGTATAGCAGCATGTATACTGTGTTTCATTATCAGATAGTTGTAGCGAACTTATATTTAAATAGTTGGTTGTCCGATTTTGTAAGCTCACATTTCCTTTCTTCCACAAATATGATACTATTATTGCTGTAGATGAAATATTAATATTACATGTGAGCATATAATCTTCTCCTAGTATTGGACGATTACTCTCTCTTATGCTGGCTGAAACTTGGGGAACTATATATTTATATATATCTCATAATTTTAATAATTATAATATTTACAACAATATAAGTACATTATTTTACCGGAGGCTGATAATGTAACTGAAGCATTTAAAGTTGAATTGCCAATTGAAGTCTCACATTGTACTGTTGAAATAATTTGACTCACTCTGTCTATTATAAATGAATCTGTAAACACATTCATACTTCCTTGAACAGGTTGACCTAACTGTGGACTACTACGCACTTGACCAGTCCAAGTAAATGATGGAGTTCCTCTACCAGTTATATTAGCACTACATGTTAAATTTAGTGATTCACCAGCTACTACATTTCTTTCATCGTAAGTGATTGACGTGGAAGTAACTATGAACACATATTTTAGTCACTATCACAAATATCATCAACAAAATATCCAGTAGCATATGACTGTAAACTTTTAAGTCAGGATAAAATGCATTGTGATGCTTTTATTAGACCAGTAATGTCACAAATAGACAAATAAGCTCTATCTAGTTGCACATTGTACAAAAAAATCTTTATAAATGAACCTTTATATTTATAATTCTTAATACTACATGACATTGTTGTAGAGCTTATTGTTTTTTTCTAATCCTCACGGTAATAAAAGCATGTAATATTGGCCATACAATATGAAACTATGGTATGTATTTATTATTTTTTTCTTTAGCATGTGAAGAGAGAAGTAACTATACATATGGAGAACAATATGAAAAAATATAAAAAACAGATTTATTGGCATACTGATTACTGTGCTATATTTGGAGAGATCAATTTAAATCAAAAATACATCACGATGTAATTTAATAGGGAACAGCTTGTAATTTTATGCAGCAGCAAAATTATTAAGTTAAGAATTATTATACTTTTAGATAGTGACTTACCAGCAACAGTGTTTATAATATTGACAGTAGCAGTAACATTCATTCCATTTTCAGCTGGTACATTGCATGTATATAATCCTAATGGTTCAATTGGAGACCCTATGCTTCCTAAACGAACTTGCCGTGTATGCACTATTCTGTATAATGCTGCTCTATATTCTAATGAGTCCATTATGCTATTGAACGTAACTACAGGTTGTCCCATTGGTGTATACCAATTTCCAATAGTTCCGGTACCAGATTCAGATTTCCTACAACAATTATAATTTACGTAAGTAGTGTCACACACAAGAGTATTTCCAGGATTATCTGAAGCGCTCAGATTTTGCATCCCTATATCTGTAATATTTATAGTATCTCCATCCTTCAATGTCTTGGAACCTATCCGTAACATTAATCCTGCAATGACAATAATTATAGTATACTCTATTTATAAAATGATCTTCAAGATTAAATGCAAATACAATTTAATTACACTAGAAGTCTTTGAAATGTTGTATTATATTCAATGTAATTAACACATACCGTATATTATTACAGGATATTCTTCACTTTGTCTTATAATTGAATTATTTAGGTACTCTAAGAAGGCTTCGATATGACAAATATACTTTGTCTTATTGTGAGATAGGTCAAGAGGACTTAAGTCTAACTGATTAAAAGTTAGGTTTTCTACAATTGAATTATTTCCTTCACTCCATGAATAACGGATTGTTGCCATTAATGCTGATGGTATGTCCACATTACAAGTGAGAGTATAATTGGTTCCAACTCTTGGACTTCTACTCTCAGCAATGCTAATTAGTATGTTAGGAACTGCATTAAGATAATGTGATGATATAAACTTCTTTTTGACATAATATTAGACAATACCTGTTACTGTAATTATGACAGAAGAGGTTATATTTGAATCGCTTATAGACACTGTACAATGTATGACTGGATTAACTTGACGAACTCTCTGTATGTGTACTGTGTTTGAAAATTTATTAGCACTTCCTTCAACAAACACACCAAAATATGAACCATGAGATGCTTGACCAGTCCAATAAAAAAATGGAGTTCCTCGACCAAATATACAAGCATTACAAGTTAAACTCAGTGATTGACCTGCTACTACTTCTGGGTTGGTAGGTGTTATAGAGCTTGAATTAACTGCAATAACAAACACATAGTGGGAAAAAAATCAGAAAGCAGTAATTGAATTTTTTTTATTCTGCATAATTTTGATATAAATATTTTGAATCCACCTAGCTAGACTCTTTACTTAATCAGTGAAAAATTATAAATTGAGACCTAGTGTACCATCAATAAATTGTATACTATTAGGATACCAAATACCTTCAGACTCAAATGAATATTTTTATTACCACCTGTGCAAACTTGACTTAAATTATAATGTCTTACTGTTTTTGTTGTGCTAACTATGTTTAAAGAAATTAATCATCAATATTTTGGCAAAGCCAATTTGAAATGTATTTTATTAAATTAACAACAAATTAATTACTATTACATAATAAGAATTGTTAGCATGAGTGGTTGATAATATCAAAAAAAATTAAAAATAACTTACCAGATACTTCGTTAGTGATATTGATAGTTGCATTAACTAACCTACCACTCATATCAGGTACTGAACAAGTATATACCCCCAATGGTCCCACAGGATATCCTTTACTTTCGAGACGAACTTGTTGAGCAGCAACCACTCTGTATAATGTGTCATTGTATTGTTCTAAGTTAGCACGCGTAATAACAGCTGACCCATTTGGTAAATACCAGTTTCCAATGGCCCCTATTCCACTCTCAGCTTTTCTACAACAATTCCGATTGGTGTTATTAGTGTCACACACTACAGAGTTTCCAGTGTCATTTCCTATACTTATGATAGGTACAGACTCTCCATCATTTAGCATAGCTGTTCCCATTCTAAGCAATAAACCTGCAAATAAATAGTACAACAATGAACGTGAACATTATAAAATTGTAGTAATAAAAACTGTTTAATTATCAATCGTAAGTTTATTCACTTAGTTTCCCCAGTATGATAAGAGTGGAAATGCTCATACATCAACTAACATTAATAACAATAAAAACATGCTTGTAAAGATTGAAAATGAGGCTGATAGAAGTAGTTGCTTCAAGTCTGGTTTTCTTTTAATATTAAAATAAATTTAATGTCATAGTCAATTATAACTATCTCTTTGTTCATCTGATCATGTTTTTATTTTGATGCCATATCCAACAATGATGCTTTTTTAATCCATATCTGGAACTCAAACGTAATCCTGAGTGTTCTTTGCATTATAGGAACGTTTTTAAGGTCTAAAAACTTTGGGAATAGCTAGAAGAAGGTGATATGTAGATACTAAGAAGTTAAAACATTTTTTTGGTCAAAATATACCTGCGGTTGTGTTTTTCGTAATCTCAAAATGAAGATATTGTGTGCAAAGTGGGCTGTTTTAGCAGATCCTGTCAATATGGCTATATATATTTTTTTGCACACATGCTACATACAGTATAGTCACTATAGAATATACACAACAATCATATCACCTTCAGAATTTACGTATGATGCCTGAAGCAGTCCAAGAACCACAAGAAGATAACACCACCTCACATTTTCTACTGCGAATACCATCGTCGCGCTTTTTGTCCACTTCCAATTGATAGGAGGGGAAATGTAACTCATTTTATACTCGCGAGTATCCTGTATAGCTATTCTACTCCGCACGAACGTGGCGGACATTTTGCCGGAAGTCCTTTAGCAAAGAACCATACATTAAGAACCATAAAGAAGCTGAATCATCTAGCCTGCATTAAAAAAATGCAAAATTATTTTTTCCAAAAAATCGGTCTGAGTAGGTAACTCTTTGCTTTCTACTTTTGGGGGTGTAAGGGTCTTGAGATGGATGTAATAAACCTAAAGGAATGCATAAGTTCCCAGGTCAGGGGCGTACCTTGGATTTTGATCATTAAATTATCCAAATAATTTAGGTTAGTGCACAGCCAGGCACCGTAACGATCAACCCTACACGTTGCTGCTGGAGGTAGTTAGAAAGCAATAGTAGGCAGGATTAACAAAAAAATTGTTTACTCTATATCAGTATGCATCCAGCTTAAAGAGTAGAAGGTTGGGTTTTTATAATGATATCTATATATCCCTATAGGCGCAGTTGTGTGAAAATTAGACATCTAAAATATAAATTATTTTATTAATGTTCGTAAAACTCAGTCCGTTAAAAATGTTGTTTATTGAGGTTACACCTGTGTTAATGATTGTGTGAACTACTACTGTCCTAATGTTGAAACTTTTTGTTCAGTTCAAACCAGAAAATGATTACTAAACTAAATGTCGTCATACTTTAAGGACTAACCGAGCTATACTATATAAAGTTACACTATATAAAGTTTCATTACCTAATTCGGTATCTTAAGACAGTTAGCTTTCAATTTCACTTTTTATGAAACAGAAAAGTAAGAAAAGAAAGATCCTCGCATCATTTATAAGTGGTAAGGCTGAGACTCAGCTGTGTGGGGAGCTGAATACTCTAGCTGAGTTTGAGTAGATTATGTTGCGGAAGCCGTCTCCCAATTATACGTTTCCTGACGTCACAACTTCGAAGCAGCACATAACAGTAGACTAAATCGGCTGCTAAACGCGTGGGTAAATCGTGGGGTGATTGAATCTACTTCTGGGGAGATTGAAGCTAGCTAGAATTTTTTACTAGGGTGCTGGTGTAATTGGTGCACGAGCAAAGTGAGCAAGACACTCACTGTAAAAACAGAAGTATGCATAGCACACTAAGTAAGGTGTGCTGATGAAGTCGCAATAAGCACACCATTTTTGGAATGCACAGCAAATCTGGAGTGCTCAACACACTAAAATATGTATGGATAGCAGTCTCTTTTAGGTCACAGGTGCTGGAGTTCCTCTGACGAAGTATCTATATGAACCTCCTCTGATGGGAACTGAAGTGGGCGTGGCAAGAGAGGAGGGGAGTTCTTTGGTTCGTGTTGTGCACACTTCTGATTTGAGCACACCATTATGATATTCTTTTTAATTTTTCAACAACATTATTAACATAATGTTAAGATATGACCCAAAATCTGGAAGAACGTTCTGAAGATCTTGATTGACCTTCTTGCTTGTATTCTTCCTTTATCAGACCAGTGATACTTGGAAGGAAAATAGCATCTTCTTATGTAGCAATGACTTTGCTGGATTTCATGTGGGTAAACTATGAATATAATTAAAATGTGCAGAAGTTGATGGAAAGACCATAGTATGTGCAGTTATTGTATATTATTGAAAAATCATTTACAGTGTGGCTTCATTATATAGTGCAGTCACTATCTCTGTACTTCGGGATAAACTTTCTCTGGAATTTTGCTTTTAACTGATGGCTCCTCCTAATCTGTTGAAAAATTCTGTCTAATACGGGTAGAACTTCTGCGCCAAAGAATGACGTGTCCAACTAGAAACTACTTGAACTGATATTTATATATATTCCAAATGTTCTTTATAACACTGTTTAGACTGTATGACCTTGACACTTGTTCTAAAAAATGATTAATAATAATTTTTGAGGATATCAAGAAACCAAATATATTTCTAACCTTGCAGTCAGTGATAGGATCTGTTCAAGTGAAGTCAAGCTTTCTTCTAAAGAGCCAACTATAGTCTATCCTAACATGTTTACTGAGTTCAAAAACAAAGTCAGTTGAGGTGTGCAAAACACACTTGGTATTTAACACACCAAAATAAAGGAGTGCTTAACACATTCAGTATCATAAAAAGTGTGCTAGATACACTTTATGTTATGCACACCTAAGGTGTCCTGAGTGTTCAGTGTGCTATGCACACTTCTATTCTTACAGTGATATAGAGGCCAAGGGTATCAAATTGAGATTCAGGACATTTGTTTATAAGATTTAGATCACTTATAGTCATAAATTTGGTATGAATTCACCTTTCACTGCTATTCAGCTAGCCATATTTAGTGAAACCAAAATAAAGTATGCATGATGCTGTAGTTAAAGTGATGCTATAATCATGTTTGTTGTTATGAACACATCAAGCTGCTCTGATGTGTTTATACACCCAAGGAAGTATCCCACCCTATTCATACGTTTTGGCCTTGTTTTGTTGTATACCATAACTCCATCAGGCATCTCTGATTCCAAGACTGTTTGTAATTAACTACTTTAGCTTTCTTTCACTTTATCACGTGGTTGTTACAACAGCATGCTTCGCAACTTCGCAGGTGTAGCATGTGCCATCAGATGAGACCAGGGCTATTTGATGTTCTTTCACCCTATGCTCCAGTGTCCTCCCAGGCTGTCCTATATACATAAGCTTTGTCACATGTTCCATATGGTATCCCATAAACCACTTCATTCTTCTGATGTTCGGGTGATTTTGTTTTTGGGTGTACTGGGATTTGCCTCAAGATGATGTGGGGTTTTAAACATGTTTTCATGTTCAAGTGTGGTAGCATTCTTCTGAAAGACTTAGACAAATTTTTTACATATGATAATATTATGACTGTTACATTTGATGGATCTCTGTCTGATAGCTTAGAGGGAGGGTTAAAGTCATGGACAAAATAGTAATGTGCCATAGATGATCAGATAAGAAATAATTTGTAAATTATAGTAAACAATTTTAGAACAATTACTTTTGAGCAGGGGAAATTGAATTTATTTTTCAAAAATAGTCTCAAGGACAACAACCACACCCATTAATAACTACTTTCCTAATTAGTAGAGTCACCTCAGACAATACCAATATCATTGGAATTCTACTTTTTATGATCTTCTGCACGTATTCAAGAAAAATTTTGTTGTGACATCATTCTGCATAATATTGTTACTAACTTGAGATACATTCAATTCAAAAGAAAATAATATACAAAATGCACAGATGGTCTAACCACTCAGCTACTACAACCACCAGACAATTAACCAAACATTTCATTGTAGTTTTAATGTAGCATAGGAAATAACAACAAAAGTTTCTTTTATATATAATTTTGCTACATTATTAAACTTTACCACTACTTTTATTCTCCTTATAAGGGGTACATGTGCTAGTGAGGGCTATGCTGAAGATTTTTTTTGGCTCAAAACCTGGTCTGTCTGTCTGTTTGACTGTAGAACCTCCCTTATCCAGACCTCTAAGATAGGGCAGCTCCCTCTACCAGGCAGTTGTTAAGTTACCTTTGTAGGGTATAGTACAACTGCTTAATTAAGAATTGCTGCAACTTGGTGTTTACAGAATATTGCATGTAGGTATTATAGTGTATTTTTAATGTTTTAATTCATGTTTTCATTCATGTATTATTCTGAGATAGGGCTAATCTAAGTTACTGGCACCTCCTAAAACCAAGGCACTCCCTAAAATCAATGCTCCTGGATAAGAGAGATTTTACTGTACCCTGTGAAACATTAGGTGCTGTGCGCAGATTAATGTCTGTTTTTATAGCTTGTTACAATTAAACCATAAATGCAAAAATAACTGCATGATATCTTGTATGAATACAATATGCTCTGCTTCAATAGAAATTCTACTAAACCCTTGTGTTTGATTATTTAAAACAACGCTACTTTAAATTATCCCGTATATAATCTAGATTTATTATTATTATAGTAACATGTTCAATAGTCAATATAAAAAAACTAGACAAAGCGAAACTTAATATTTTTCTGTACTCAGATTTAGCTATAACAAAAATTGTACAAAGAATAAAATATTTTCTTTTTTTAATCATAAACAATGTGTATCTGACAGTCAAGAAATCCAGTAAACTTTTCACAAATAAACATGCGATAAAGTATGCCACTTTTTGAAAATTTACTAATTGGTTATACTTTCATAAGCTGCAAATGTGTCATTTTTTAATTGTTGATTTCTTGTTGAAATCTCTCCATATGCTACACAGTTGGTCACGATCATCTCCTCAGATTTGGTATATCTTCTTTTGTTGCATTCAATTTCTTCCAAAGAATTTTTGTTACCCATGTTTTGTCTACTAACTGAAATTGCACTGTTGGAAATTTTTCTAATATAAGAATAAGTGTGATAAATAATATGTTAATTAATATAATTAACCTTATAATTACACGTGTAACTCTAATCAGTTCTAGACCTAATATTAATACAACTGTGAAACAACATTAAGAAAATATATTTGCTGTAATACATTACATACACCATTCAGAACTTTTAATATTTACAATTGACTTTCTCACATATTATATTAAATAACATACTTTTTGTAAATTAGTATTGAAAAAGTAAGCATAATAAAAACTGCAATCAAGATGATTAGTATTACTATTCCACTGATAATCCCACCTGTATTTTCTTCAGAGGCTATGTAACACAAAAATACAGTATAATGGTCATACAATACATTAATGCGATTTCAATATTTATAGTAATAAGTCCAAAGTAAAGACAAAATAACCATGTTTTTTTCATAAGCTCCTTACTCTCTATACACCGGAGTCAAATCAATAGCAACCCCAGCATTACAGGTACCACAGCTACATTACCCTATAGAACTGTCTAAACTGGACAAAGCCGCTGCTAAAATATCAGCTGGGTATGTGAGACAGCCTTTACTGCTTTTCCAGCTGTATATTACCAACCCTAGTACAAAACTGCAGTGAAGGTATCTAGCATAGAATAAGCCATTTCTTGCACTCATCAGAGTGATATGGCATACTACTTCACTATAACGAGGCTTTATTTTCATGAGCCAAAGATTAATGAACAAAATTCTCATCATATCATACTTTGACTCATGGTTAGATACATCATTATAAAAGAATCCTAGTTTATGCAGCTTTTAATAATTCATTTTATGTTCCAACTTCAAGCACTTAAAAAAAGTAAGAAGCATAGAAATCAATTCAACAATTTAAAAACTTGAGAGTGAAAGGCTTATTCTCGAGGTCAGTCAAATTAGCATTCAGCATTAGACAGCCAGGATAATATGTGTGCTCTCTAACCATTGAATAAAATTATAAACTTACAATTGTTAAATGTCTCCTGAATATCAGAAAGTTTTCTGGTTTAAAAAAGATATTAAAAGCAATTTTAGCTGTTGTATTATATATGATTATTCAACAAAAATGCACATCACAACACAACAATATATTAAATATTATTTAGGTCCTTCAAAGTACAAAAACGAGTGTCATAGCCAACATTTTTAGGTCTTGAGTTATGTGTATCAATGTATTGTCATTACAAAAATAGTGGCTTTAAACGTGTATGTATTTGTTATGCATTAAGAAGGATTTGACACAAATTTTTAGAACAAAGTAAATATATTAAATAAAATGTATACTTGCTCACAATGACATAATACATTTTTATAGCTATGACACACATAGCAAGAAGCTGCAATTTAAAAATAAATATATACTTTGAATCAAAATAATGTAAAGCTCCAAGCAGTTTTTGTTTAAAAATTCTTCATTACCTGAAATTGAGTATTTTGTGTGGATATCACAAACGACATATTTCCTCTACTTGTGGTACCTGCACTTGTAGTTAATATGAAGGATATTTCATCAGTGTGATCTTAATTATACTTTTTCAAATAGTGCAGATTGAACTTAAACCTTTCCCATTCAAATAATATAAATGCTTTACCAACTCAGTTCAGCTCATTAATTATTCATGAATAAAGACATTATCGTTGTTGTTACTGACACACAAGTACTCAAAATCACTCATATCACTGAAGCAATACCCTTAATCACAGCTAAATTTGACTCTTTCATTACCCCTGGTTCAATTCTTCCTTAAGATTTATTATATTGTACTTGAAATTCAGACTATGATAATTTGTTTTCCTTACACATACTTATGTAAAATGTAAAATAATTTTGTATTCTGGTGCCAAGATTATACGTTTGTGGATTATACAATCTTAGAGTTAAACAATGAACTACTCACATATACATTTTTCTATGTGTGTTGTGATACAGGTCAACCTTCACATGGATTATATTTTTATTTAAGGGGTGTTATTATTCTTCCTGGTGAATCAATTGATATAAATGACATTGGTAATGATACTGGTCCCCGTAACAGTAGACTAACAGACCTTGTGTGTGACACTACAAATATCAATATTCATTGCTGCAGAAGAAGGGATAATAATTATGAGCAACTCCTTGGAAATTGGCTCTATCCAAACACTTCTGCGGTGGTTAGAAATAATGAAGACAGCTTTACCAATGATATATTTGTTCGCATTCGATACTTAAGACAAGTGAGATTGGTCAAACGAGGAAATGTTACTGGACCTCTGGGGAAATATACATGTGAAGTTCCTGATATGAATGGAACCATCCATCGAGCTAGTATATACATTACATCAAGTAAAGGTGATTCTATTATACATAGCTCGAATTAATATTATTATTATGATAATTTGATTATTTATTGTAAACTTAATGTAAATAGTTGTGTTGATAACATTAAAAGCTCATTAGCTCCCACTGAACGATGTTTGCAGTTAAGCTAATTAAAAAATTGCAGACAATCTATATTCTTGCCAATATGTTCAAAATTTATCTCTTTATTAAACTGGTTGAAAATTATACAATTCTTTATGAGAATTCAGAATTCAGCTAATCGCTGCCACCAAAAAAATTCATTTTAAATTTGTAGGTATCATTACAAATGTCACAACAAGCACTAGTGTGTTAGTGCTAATATTAAATATGGAATGTCAGATTTGAACGAGCGATCACAGCTTTGCAGTGAACCACACCATAAAACCTTATTGGACTAGTAACTTAAAGGATTCTTGGATTGTTTCATTACCGTTTCTATTATCTTCTTTCTTAGTGCTATATTTATTATCCCAAGGTCTTGCCCTGTCCATCCCCTACTCTATAAAATCTGAACAATGCATCACATGTCTGTAGTTAAGAAAGCATATTCACCTACAGTAGCTAACCATAATTTACTACATATCATGATAGAAGAAAACAAGAGAAGCAGGAGAATGCAATGGTCAAGAGAAAAAATATAGTTGCATGTGAGAAAAGGCTGACTTGTGTAACTTTTTCAATGAAGTAGTGAAAGAAAAATACACAGAAATGACAGAGACACTGAGGAGCAGGAGAGATAGACAAAGGAGAAGCGAATTCCTGAGTTAAAGAGAGGAATAAGAAAAACTGAAATATCTCAGGAAGAAAAAGACAACAGGAGAGGAAAAATGGTTGAAAATACATTATACTATTGCATTTCTAACTTGCAAATATTAGTAAATCAAGTGCCATGGTGTGGCGGGGTACTTGCAAGTTCATAATAATATAATTATATTTTCAAGATTACCCAGCATGTACACTATGCCTCACAATCAATTATAGTATTTTAATGGTTTGCAGCTATTGTGCATATATAATTTGCTGGAAATCTTTTAGCAGTGGGAAACTCTGCAAAATTGCAAATATTTAATTTCACACTTGCGAAAAATAAAATGGGACCAACATATCTAGACATATGTGCAATAACTCTAGCATAAAGTTTTCTGGGTGTAGAATCACCTGCTGGCATTAGTTGTTGTTTTAATTAGAGTATCTGCTATTTGTACGAGTACGGGTAATTGCTTTATGAGTGTTATTGATCCCTCATAGCACAGGTTACTCATGTTATCACTCACTAATGTAGGCCAGCCTTCATTTGCACAGTAGCTACATCAATCCTTCGCTCACAATCTCTTAGGTCCAGGATCCACTTCCTCTGGAACTTCGTAACTTGCAGTATGACGGGGCAAAAATGCTCTCTGTTAATTGGCTTCATTTAATCATCTGACTGCATCATGAACTGGGCATATTAAGCTTTCCATTTCGAGAACCAATTTCTTCATTCGTAATTCACCCCTTGAATCAGAATGTCTGCCTCAGACTTCCATCCTGTAAGATTCATGTTAGTGTTTGCAGCCGATTTCTTGAAGTACAAAAGTTAGGCAAGAACCATTACCCGAATTTCATAGAAATTATTAATAAGCTTAGTAGAAGCTATTACTGTTGCTACTGAATTCAGTGAAAATATACTTCCAAAATATTTTGAATTACCCACTGTTGACAGAAAGCCAGGAAGTTTTTGGGGCAAAAAGAAAAACTATGTAATTATTTTGATGTGAATTTTGACAAAAAAAAGGCCCTTCAAGCGTACTTTTTGTTCCAACAGACTAATCACTTTCTATACACAACTGCTTTTAATTGACAAGTACAGTTTTGTAGCCATTTTTGTGAATAGACTTACGGAAGCAATAGCTAATTTAGTTATGTTTTCAAGGCTTAGATAATGTATTTAACTTGTGAAAGCTCAAAAAAAATTCTTGTTCATACTATACTGTTTTCTCGGAAGTTAAACTAGAATTTACCTTAAGTCACTTTTCCATTTGTTATTTTTAGCATTTCTGGTGATACTCATGGACCTGCATGTTTCACTAACACCTGCTTCTTATCTGCCTTCATCACAGCTGTTGTGTTAGTCTTCAACTTCTCTGGTCCACAACTCTGGCTTGATGTGTGTCTACTATTAGAGTCTTAGTCACACCCACTTCCTGTACTTCCAAAACTTAATGGAATGCACCCCTCACACTCTAGCATAAATATTCACTGCTGCTTATAGTTGAAATGCTTCCCTGCTGTTGTGAACTCCCAATCCATGATCTGCTATCATCCTCAGACATTACTTTTCTCTAAAATAAGAACATGATAGTCTTGCTCTTTTTGTCAATAGAAACAACTGACATTGTGTGCATGTTTACAAACAGTTAGCAGAAAATGGAGCTAGAACAATCCTGTCATAAATTTGTGACAACTGTATTCGTTCACATACGTGTATAGTCACGGATTTGTGATTCCTTTATGGTACATTATGCCCGTCATGAATTCGCAACTACACTCTGCTAAGGGTTAATATTGAACAAACTAAAGCAACCTAGCCATCGATGTTTGAATTGATCTGCCTGAGCAACATAAAACAGTGTGCAGATCTATCAGAAGAACGTATAATAATATTACATAAATAATAGTTATATTTACACTATCTCATAATTATAGGTTTATGGCAATGTGCATATGTCGCTGTCAGGAATGTTTCCTGATGTCATGTACTGAACTTAATTATATGAAATTGTGTGACCAGTAAATGATGTTATATTGAATGAAGAACAATGCAAAATACTGCATTAAGTAATCATGTTGCTGTTATTATACTACTGACATTGCTTTGCAGTCCTGTTATGGTTATTAAGTAAATTCAAACACTATTGTGACTAAAAACATTATGTGAATTGTTAACATAAATAGCACTCCTAATGTGATCACCATAAAAATTAAATAATATTATGACAAACAGAATGCAAATCACGATACTTACCTACTGAAACTATAATGTATGAATGATAATTTTCATTCATTAGTGTCAAAAAATAACAACAAAAACAACAAAGATTAGTATGTTGATTATGCCCATCAGTAAAACATCCTCAAATTGAGCTAAGCCAAAAAATGAAGAAGGTCTCTAGAAATATTAGAAATTCAAAGCACTAATTTAAAGACTAAATGGAAAAAAAAAAGTATATTTTCTTAATGTATGATTTTTTTCTTGAAATAATCAGTGCATTTGATTTCTGTAAACTAGCTAGTGTACAATTATCTCGTCAATAGAGTAGCAACAAGACTCAAGAATGAGTCTTTATTAAAACTCAATGACGAGTCTATACAATTGCATGTAGCCGAACTATGGATGAGTTGGACCCCATCACTCAGATAATGATGAGCTAAAGTGATTGCCACACAACCATTGTGCACAGGTGAGTCTTTCATATTAGTATCTGCAACTTCACAAAACCATTGTGCACAGGTGAGTCTTTCATATTAGTATCTGCAACTTATTTACATATACTATTAGAGCATGCAATAATATTTAAGAATACGTAGAAATGGTTAAGTAAAAGGGACATATGGTAATAGTCAATACACCAATTTAGTCAATAACTTGCTCATTTGAGTCACAGTCAACAACAGATAGCTTCTGAAGTGTATACGATTCTTCTTCCTTAGACTTCATGACGGCAACCACACTCCGGTCCATCTTTACACCAATACTTGCATCTATTCCAATGAAGTTGGTAGAGAAGCCCTTAGTGCAGTCATGGTTTTGAATCACTAAGATGATTCTACCGCTAGCACAATGAAAGTGCAATTATAAATATAGCTATAATTAATTTTATAATGACATTATAAAATTAATTATAGCTATATTTATAGTATTAGTAGCTCTGCATTTACAACTTACAAGAATGGATTCCTGTGATCGAGTACACATCTCAGGAGCTGGAACACTAACTTCAAGAACTATTCTCATAGCTTTTTTAGCATTGCGTTTCTTAATACATCACCACCATCAGACTTCAATACAATGCCACTCCTAGTGCTTTCTAAGTACCACTTCTTAGGCTTTGTCATGTCTTCTACTCAAAAACTGCTCCCTAGGCAGGTCGAACAGCAGGTACACTTATACACTCCAGACACTGACAAAGTTAAAACTGATGGTAGTTAGTTTCTTCCAGTCGTCACAGGTAGGGCAAACCACAGGATGCATACATTCAACACATAGGCTGCATATGATGAATGGCCATTCCAATAGCACAGTACCGAAGTATTACATTACGCCATACACACAATTAGCTGTTTTTACTTGTTTGATCTTTCAACCCTCTCTTCTTTTTCTGTCATCATCTCATGGTGTGTATAGAGGCTCTGGTTCTGAGATTGTTGACTGTGCCTACTTTTTTTTAGTAGATGATCATTATTAAGTGAAATATCAGCCTATTTACTACTACATGGTCTTGTTGTTCACTTTGGCTAACCATTAGCTTTAGCTCCAATGGATGAGGAATTTGATGTGCCGTTGGGACCACCAGCTAAAAAGCTTTGTGAGGATATGATATACTTATCATCAGATTCTTCTTCCGAGAGCGCAGAAGGCTTCTTGTTTCCTTCTGATACAGAAAATGAAAACGCTGTTTGTGGACTGCAAGATGAAACGGTATCAAGTCAGCAAATTAGTGTTCCTGTGCCAGAAAACAAATGGAATTTACATTCATTGATCTCTACAGCGATCACTTCTGGAGCTACCATAAATTATATCTCCTTTGAGTGAAGACCTTGCTAACATTTTAAGAAAAAAGAATGCAATTTCATCGAAGGTAATCCACTTAAATCCATCAAATAGAGTATTTAACTTTTTTTTTTACAAAATTACGTGTAGAGGCCAAAAGAATCAACATTCTCAGGAATCCCATACTAATCCTTCCAATGTTTCAACCACATCTTCTCCAACCCAGCCATCCTCAAATGAGCTTTCTAATTCTATCTCAAATGGTGCTCCTCAAGTTGAAGTAGGTGATTATGTTGCAGTTTATCTCGAGAAGTATGACCCCGAACAGCCTCAGATTGGAAAGATAACATCTATTTCAAGCATGGACGGACATAGACTGGTATATGGGGTGATATAGTGGTAGCTGGAAGGTGTGCATGATTGGAAGAGGAACAACAAGAACGGTTTGGAATGTATCTGTTCCATTTTACAGCAATACTTCGTTCCATTCAGTTCACGAAGTCAATGAAACTTCATAAGGATACTATGTTGGCATTGAAGAATAAATACTCTGGTCTTTGTTAGTCACTAATATACTATCGAACTCTATTTTTGGACGAATTACTATGTGGAATCGATATGCTACAAATATTCTTCCTCTATTAGATCCAATAAACACTTGTTCTAATTAAGTGCCATAGTTGGGTCCCTTGTTGTCATCATGGACCCATAGTTGGGTCCCAAGTTGTAATTAAGGACCCACAGTTGGGTCCCTTGTTGTAATCAAGGACCCATAGTTGGGTCCCTTGTCGTAATCAAAGACCCATAGTTGGGTCCCTTGTTGAATGAAGGACCCATAGTTGGGTCCCTTGTTGTCATCATGGACCCATAGTTGGGTCCCTTGTCGTAATCAAGGACCCATAGTTGGGTCCCTTGTCGTAATCAAGGACCTATAGTTGGGTCCCTTGTCGTAATCAAAGACCCATAGTTGGGTCCCTTGTTGAATGAAGGACCCATAGTTGGGTCCCTTGTTGTAATCAAGGACCCATAGTTGGGTCCCTTGTCGTAATCAAGGACCCATAGTTGGGTCCCTTGTCGTAATCACGGACCCATAGTTGGGTCCCTTGTTGTAATCAAGGACCCATAGTTGGGACTAGCAGGGACCCTTTTGTGAATTTAAAAAAAAAAGGGTCCCTGCTAGTCATTAAATAGGGGCCACAATTTCACAGATATTACCAAGTCATATTTAATGTGGACGCCAAATATCTGCTCAGAAAAGAAGTAACTCAACTTTATTGTGACCTTATTTTTCAGTCCCTTTGAGTACTCTAAACTTTTATGACATAAATAAAATTAAGCACACAATTTATTTCAACAAAAATCTTTAACCCCCTAAAAATAATGTTTTAAGTGTGGGCTGAATAAAGAACATGGCACAAATTGTTGTTCTTTTAAGTTGGTCATGAGAATAAACCAATATTGTTGAGAACCTGTTTAAAATACATTGTATGTTCTATCTTATGTTTATTGTGTCAGTTTGAAGAGCACATTTCTCTATCACAAGTGCTAAAGCATAGGAGATAATTTATATTGTTTGCTTGGTAGAATGCAGCCACAATTAGCCACATGAAAGTCCACATAATAGTTAGAGTGTGGTACCTTGAAATCTGCGGGATTTCCGGTACCGCACTCTAATTTATTAGAACAGAAGGTGCTAAAATTGTACTACAGTGATGGAACTGAAGTAACTAGCTAACTATAGTATATACCATATTGCGACCCCTGAGTGTGAGCTGAGGATGTGGAAGAATTATTGTGGGAGAGAAAGGCTTGCTTAAGGAACAATGTACACTAGCATTAGTTGACACTATTTTATATGTGCGGCACCTATTTTGCCTTACATTCGAGACAAGAACGCATACTGGCGTACCGGTTTGGTAAAGGGTTTGATAATCACTACGACTAATCCTCTATCACAAATACAGCTCACGCACAAAAGTACATGGAAGAAGAACTAAAACAACAACAACAAAAAAAAAAAAAGGCTTGATTTTAAACTCACTCATACGTGCTATATTCTTCCTGCATTCTCATTGCTAATGAAACCTTGGCTCAAGGTTCACTGAGGCAAGATAAGGGGACAATATTCGGTATACTTGTTAGTTCAGTTCTACCACTGTAGAACAGTTTTAGCACATCCTTTGGTTCTAAAAAGTTTGAGTGCATACTATGGATATTTGCAGGTTATATAAACTACTTCAATAAAGTGCCAGGCTGTGGCATCAGAATTTGTCAGAGATTTACAAAGGCATTAAAAAAAACACCTAAGGTATTTTCAAAACTATATATCTTGGCAATAAACCTGATAAGTGTTTTCTAAGTGCTGCCAGGCGTGATTCTAAGTGAATTAGATTCAAGCAATTGACCAATCACATTGCACGTTATGTTCTAAATGAAAATATTTTATGATGTAGCTAAATCAAATTGTGCCTCCCTAAGGTATTTATAATGTCTTACTTAAGATACAATATTGGCCATAATCGGGACAGCAATTATTGTATTGCTGGCAGAGGGAATCACAGTAGCATGTAAGCTGAGAGCCAGTACAAGAAGTTCCTGTGTATGAACTGTTGCAGCATGTTAAACAAGAACCTGCTCCTACTACCTGAGACTCTGTAGTGCAGTATCACAAGTAAATTGACAAGGTGAACAAAATAAAGCTTACTGTACTATAAACTCACTTTTAAAGCACAAAGCATAGCCATGGACACTACAACAATGGTTAAATAATTACCCAACGCCATTATTGTTACTCCTCTTTGACAAGTATCACTAAGTAGCAGTAGCTCAATGCTTGTTCAGGAATCTCAGGAGTTTGTTAAAAATTGTCTGGTTCGCATTGTTATGGACGTGCAAATTTTAACATCGATTATAATCTGGTGGCCCACTGGATAATGAACCACCCCCTAATCCCAGACATTAATATTAAATGTCCCTTTCCCTCCCCTTCCTCTAACCTGGGTGCTTACTATCCCGTGGTTAATGTCCTCCCAGACATTAAATGTCCCTTCCCCTCCCCTTCCTCTAACCTGGGCGCTTACTATCCTTGATTAAGCAAGTTATTTTGCTAACACTGTTAATCCCATTACAGCTTATTGTAATAACATGTTTCATGTAAACTATCTCATACTGCATCCCCATTTTGCAGTTTATTACTATGTTTTGCAGTAATTTTAATTCCTTAGTTGCATCATTTGTAACATTCAAACACAACCCTTCTGGACTACTATCATATGTGAAATATCAGGAAAATTTTGAACTATGCTAAGCTTTAAAATGAAAACATGTTTGTCAAATACATGTAATTATGATATTATAACATGACAATTTTTTTTATAAAACTCTTCATTATTATGATAGTAATAGCACAAGGTAGGTGAAGGCTTCTAATTGCACAAACATGTTCAATGTAATTATGATAATTATAACATGACAAATTTTTTTTATAAAACTCTTCATTATTATGATAGTAATAGCATAAGGTAAGGTGAAGGCTTCTAATTGCACAAACATGTTTTCTAAGATTTGAGGGTGCTTTTAGTAGTAATGATTACATTGTTTACATCTAACTATGTACACTTTAAGTAAACAACTTAGCGGAAATATAATAGTTACACATTTTTGCAGTTGTTGGGAAATGACAATTTTGGGAAAAATTGTAACTATCTTATATCAATTTTTAAAAGGTGTCAATATTGATTTGATTCTTATTTTTCAAGAATTTTATTATGACATTTAAAAACTTTAGCATCTGCAAGAACAGATGAGCTCTCCAAACAAAATTATAATTATAATATTGCAATTATAATAAGCTGGAAGTAAAGACTGATAAAGGCTCATAGAACTTCTTGTTTTTTTTTTCAAGTCATAAAATGTTATGGCAAATGGTTACTATGGTGGTATTGAACCCTTTACCAGACGTGATTAAAAATTCTTGGCATTATTAGTAGCTACGAGTATTTGTTGTCAAAAACTACTGAACTCAGATAGTCAGAATGCTATATTAGAGACTACAGATAATGCTATTACTCAGGTAAGAACGTAGTTCTGTAACGTTTGAGCGCTTAATTGACTTGGATTCACATGACTAAATTGCTTCCGGTTAAGTACTAAAAATGTATTCCACATTTACCGGCCGAGCGGTGAAGGAAAGGGTAAGGTCACCATCCCTACAACGTTTTCGTCCAATTGGAATGAAATTAATGTATTTGTTTTCTTCCTGCTAGGGTGCCCCGCGTTATTTAAAGCATTCGGCTTAATTGGCTTTTGCAGAAGTTTGTTAGAAGTTGGCTAAACAAGCGTTGTGATCATCAAAAAGTAGAGAAAGCAAGAAAAGGACATGCTAGCCCTAAGAAAAGCCCTGAAGGCTGTAATATAAAGAAACTTTTCTGAGACAGTTAGAAGTGTGACACTTAATCCCAATAGTTTCCTAATGGAGCTTTATAAATATCTTGAAGGAATACTTAATATCCTTTATTTTTATTTCATTTCATACAAATGTGCTGAAAAGGTAGATAAAATTTTCTTTTATCCAGACAATGGAAAAAACAATATTATTATTTCAAGGTCCAACACTTTGCATGACAGAGAGGATTACAGTAACAATATGTAATGCAAAAATGTAGTTTATAAGCTGAAATTTACCAAGTATATTTTGGATAGTTACGCTATCAACTATCATTAGCTATTATATAGCTGGTTTTGTGTGAATGGTATGTTCTGATTTAACCTTTGATTGGTCATTACGATAGCTATGTGGGTAGCCATCTATTGGCAGACTGTCTATGACAGTCATAATATCAATGCTTTTTGTGTTTATGTGTATTTCTAGGTAACTTTGGAATCAAAGCACAAAGTTTAAAACCATTAGCACAGTTGAACAAAACACACCAATGTATGCATTTTCAGCATGTGATGTACACGCATATGACCATCCTATCAACATCAACATTTTTGTTTCTATTGGCCAGTAAAGTAAATATTATGATTCACTTAGCGATAACGTGTTGTCTTAGAGTCTTTAAGTTTTTGTTTACTAGATAGAATTAATAACATTGCACTCTACATAGCAAAGTAATGTTTTGTTTATGTTGTTACTTTACTGGCCAATAGAAACAAAAACAATTGTCACAAGATGTTGATAGGATGGTCATATGCTTAATCTTGCTATTCAGGTATCACATGAGCATTAATCTTCAAGCTTCAACACTTAATTAACAACGATGATGAGGAAAAATTATTAATTAGGATAGTTGAGTAAGAATAGTGAACAAATTTAATAAGAGTACGCAAAAGTCCAATAATTTCTCTATAAAATGTATATAATGTTCAATGGAAAAGAATTGAATAAAATTATGCAAACACAAGAACAACAATTACTGAAAAAAGTCATAAACTTGATGTTTATAGTCAATACATCTCTCAGTTTCCAAGTAGCAATTGTATCTATTTACTGAATGTGTTTCCTTGCACACTTTGTTCTGATCCTTCAGATGTTTTATTTGCCTTTTTTTTCTTGTCAACCACTGCATACATATCAGATATATTACCAGAAGTAGTTTTAGCTGCTTTTCCTATTGGCTTTCTTTTGGCTTTTTTATCTACTACTGCATAGAGATCAGTTACTGTCGAACCACTTCCTGCTGAATCTTGTGGCTTTATTTTCCCTTTTGCTTTTTTATCTACTATGGCATACATTTCAGTTATATTTGAGGGGTTAAATATATCATCGCTCAGTTTTGTTTCCTTTTTCTTACTTCTGTCAACTACTGAGTACAGTTTAGAAGTATCATCATCACACGAAACTTTGTGAATTTCTGCACTGCTATTATTTTGGCCTTCATTATCTGCATAAGTATCAAGTTCATTTTTTTCATTTGAAATTGCAATAATATTTTCATTTTTATTAATAGTGGACATTGATGCAGAAAAATTCTTCTGAATCTTAAATTGAATTATTTGACATAATTTTGTCCGAAGACTTACAGTTAGTACAATAACTATTAAAATGAAAATCACTACCATAACAATTGTTATTGAACTGGCAACAATTACTGCTGTATTAGTTGACATTGTAAGTTTTGTTGTATAGTAAATTGCACTTCTACTTGTGGTTGACATTATATCTGTATCCTGGGAAGTGATAGCACCAGTGCAACGCATTGAAGCTGAAGCTATAGAATTTGGATTACCCCCTATATAAATAATACACAAGAACAAGTGCTAGATATATTTTGAACCAGTGATAAATTACAAGAAACTGAGGTGAAAACTTTTCAAAATGTAAAGTTTTGATATTTGAAGGACCTTGAGTGGTATCATCATTTATACTGATGATTAAAAGCATACTAATGCAACAAAACTAACAGAAACTCTTCAGTGCCACCACAAGATAAATTTAGCAGATTTAAGTGTAATTTAATTATAAAAATTGATTATCCTAACTATCTATACTTTCATATAGATGGCTCATCAATGGTAATGATAATAAGTCAATTTTAATAAATTGATCATTACTTACTTGATAAAATATTAATTTGAGCTTCTTCAATAATTCCATTGTTATTGGGAACTCTGCAAGTATAAATTCCCAATGGTCCAGTAACATTACCTTTTTTAACTAATCTTACTTCTCTTGCAAATCCTATGCGAACAAATATGTCGTTTTCAGTGCTGTCTTGATTTGCGATTACTTTAGAATTGTTTGCATAAAACCAGTCACCAATGGGACCATTATTAGTATCATTATTTCTGCAGCAATTGTTGTTTACATAAGAAGTATTACACACAAGAGCATTTCCAGGGAGGCCACTTCTTGAATCATTGCCTATGTCTTCAATTAGAACCGTGTCTCCACCACAATATATTTTACCACTTAAGTTGAAATACAGACCATTTTTTGGTAGATCTATAAGTTAATAATGTTTATATAGATATATTTCATTCATTACAACATACCGTGTCACCTTAACCTATATTCATTTGCTTGCTAATTTAGATTTATAAAAAAATACTAAAAAAACGTCAAAGCAAACTTATCATATTTTTTCTCATTGCCATTTGATGTAAATGTATTGAAGAGGGAGACAAAAAATCTTCTACCCAGCCAACTGAAACTTTTATGCTATAAATTACCACCATAATTACTAGAGAGCAATATTTGTAATGGCATGCACACAGCACAAAAGTAATAACTAATATAACATAGTGCTCTTTAGAATGTATTTGTATTGTACAATTTACTTCAGAAAATTATTTGTATAATTTGTTTGCTTTGCTATCAACTATTAGCAATAATTGTGTATGTTAATTTTTCAGGATCTATCATTTGATTTGTCAAGACATAGCTAATTGGGTAGCCTAACCATTAGACTCTAGGGACAACTATAATTATTGTGGTTTCTTGCTGTTGTTTGTTTAAATTTCCTAAATAATTTGAAAGCAAGCACAAATTTTAAAGTATTACCATAGCTTGATCAAACTTACCAGTTTTAGCATATTCAGCATTATTTAAATCATGTGATGTAGCTACAATTGTCTAACCATAATGGTACACAACTTACAACAATATTTTTGTTTCTACTGGGCAGTAATGGAAAGGCAATAATGAGTTTTCTTAGAGTCTTTAAGATACTGTTTACTTATTAGAACTTATAATAACAGTGTACTCTATAGCAAAGTAATGTATTTCGTTTTGCTTTAGATGTTTGTGAAGTACCATTGATCAACAATAATAACATGTGTACTTTTGGTTACTTTTAAAAAATAATGTTTACAGTGACAACTTTATAACGACAATATTAATATGTACTAGCAACAGAATAACAATAATAATCCTGGCTGGTTATAGCTTGTAACATAATAAGTCAGATAAAACCAGAGTTTTATTTGATGCAGGTCATATAATTATGCTATTAAAAAAATGTTGCAAAATCAAAGTATTAAAATAATTGTCAAATAATGTGTTGTCTAAGTAATAGTTAGAGCATACGCGCTTAGGTACTGGTGGATTTAGTGCACTGAAGCCCAAGGGGCAGTAGGCCCGAGGGCTTTGTGCACTAAATCCACCAGTACCTGAGCGCATGCTCTAACTATTTTAGAACCCGTTTACCCAAAGCCGGCCCAGTTTCCACTAGCAACTTGGTTTATCAGCATTTTCTCACAAATATGGCGGTGTCAAGCGAATTTCCGGCCCAAAATTAAAAATCAATTAAAATTCTATTGAAGCACACCTGGCAGGTTTACTTTAGCATTGTAGCTGCCAGCTGTTATCTCCAGATCTAACTCTACCCTGGGCTGCTCTGCTCGGTGGTAAACAGTTAAGCAGCTAGCTATGGTAAATTCATGTGGTATGAGCGTCAGCAGGAGAGTTGTCGAACTAGGGCTGGTCCCCGTATAGGTCGGATATGAGAGGGTAGTAGACCCTCACATATCATATCCAGGCCTCACACAGCTTTATCGGCCTATTCTATTAAACTTAAACTCAAAAATAGCAATATCCCAAGGGTGGTTAGTATGCACAGTTTATATACCTAAAGGCAAAAAATAGTGCACACTTACCAAGTTAGTACACCTAGTAACAATATAGCAACGGGTTCTAAGTTATAATATCATCCGTGTGGGGAAGTGAGGCACTCGAATTTCACAAGTCAGACCCACAGAGTCAGTTTATTATCCCCTTGCACAAAGTGTTATTAAATCATATGCAGACTTCAAGAATAATACAAAAATGACTGTTAGTTCTTCTTAGATCTGAAACTTTATACTGATAGATAGTGACTTACCAGTGACAGCGTTTATAATATTAACTGTAGCAGTAACATTCATTCCATTTTCAGCTGGTACATTGCATGTATATACTCCTAATGGTTCAATTGGAGACCCTGTGCTTCCTAAACGAACTTGCCGTATATGCACTACTCTGTATAATGTTGCTCTATTTTCTAATGAGTCTATTATGCTATTGAGTGTAACTACAGGATGTCCCATTGGTGTATACCAATTTCCAATAGCTCCCATACCAGATTCAGAATCTCTACAACAATTATAATTTACGTAAGTAGTGTCACACACAAGAGTATTTCCAGGATATTGTAGAGCTCTCAGATTTTGCATCCCTATATCTGTAATATTTATAGTATCTCCATCCTTCAATGTCTTCGAACCTATCCTTAACATTAATCCTGCAATGACAATATAGTATACTCTATTTATAAAATGCTCTTCAAGATTAGATGCAAGTACAATGTAATTACACTAGAAGTTTTTGAAATGTTGTATTGTAACTAACACATACCATATATTACTACAGGATATTCTTCACTTTGTCCTTTAATTGAATTATTTAGGTACTCTGAGAAGCCCTTAATATGACAAATATAGTTTGTTCTATTGTGAGATAGGTCAAGAAGACCTAAGTCTAACTGGTTAAAAGTTATGTTTTCTACAATAGAATCATTTCCTTCACTCCATGAGTAATGAATTGTTGCCATTAATGTTGATGGTATGTCCACATTACAAGTGAGAGTATAATTGTTTCCAACTCTTGGACTTCTACTCTCAGTAATGTTGATTAGTATGTTAGGAACTGCATTAAGATAATGTGATGAAACAAACTTCTTTTTGACATAATATTAGACAATACCTGTTACTGTAATTATGACAGAAGAGGTCATATTTGAATTGCTTATAGACACTGTACAATGTATGACTGGATTAGCTTGACGAACTATCTGTATGTGTACTGTGTTTGAAAATGTATTAGCTCTTCCTTCAACGAACACACCCAAATGTGAACCATGAGATGCTTGACCAGTCCAATAAAAATGTGGAGTTCCTCGACCAGTTATAGTAGCAGTACATGTTAAATTCAATGATTGACCAGCTACTACTTTTGGGTTTGTAGGTGTTATAGAGCTTGAATTAACTGCAATAACAAACACAGTTTGATGTGTTAAGGTGAAAACATCAGAAAGCACTACTTGAATTTTTTCCTATTCTACCAAATTTTTGATACCAATTATTTTGACCTCACCTAACTAGACTCTTTATTTAACCAGTGACTAATTATAAATTACATGAGACCCAGTATACCTCCAATAAATTGTGTATAGTTAGGATAACTAATGCCTTCAGACTCAAATGAATATTTGTATTCCCACCTGTGCAAACCCAACTTTAAAAAAATATAATGTCTTCATATTTTTTTGTGCTAACTATGTGAAAACAAAGAGAACTCATCAATTATTTTGGAAAAGCTAATATAAAATGTATTTTAATTTAATTAACAACAAGTTAATTACATAATAAGAATTGTTAGCATGAGTGGTTGATAATATCAAAAAAAAATTAAAATATAACTTACCAGATACTTCATTAGTGATATTGATAGTTGCATTAACTAACATACCACTAATATCAGGTACTGAACATGTATATATCCCCAGTGGTCCTACAGGATATCCCTTACTTTCAAGACGAACTTGTTGAGCAGCAACCACTCTGTATAATGTATCAGTGAGTTGTTCTAAGTTAGCACGCGTAATAACAGCTGAGCCATCTGGTAAATACCAGTTTCCAATGGCCCCTGTTCCACTCTCAGCTTTTCTACAACAATTCCGATTGGTGTTATTAGTGTCACACACTACAGAGTTTCCAGTGTCATTTCCTATACTTATGATAGGTACAGATTCTCCATCCTTTAGCATTGTTGTTCCCATTCTAAGCAATAAACCTGCAAATAAATAGTACAGCAATGAACATAAACATAAATATAAAATTGTAGTAATAAAAAACTGTTTAATTATCAATCATAAGTTTGTTCACTTAGTTTCCTCAGTATGATAAGAACGGAAATAAATGCTCACACATCAACTAACATTAATTTAAAAAAAAAAACACGCTTGTAAATAATGAAAATGAGGCTGATAGAAGTAGTTGTTTCAAGTCTGGTTTTCTTTTAATATTAACACAAATTTAATGTCATGGTCAGTTATAACTACCTCATTGTTCATCCCATTTTTTTAATTTCGTTGCCATATCCAACTACAATGCTATTTTAATCCATATCTGGAACGCAAATGCAATCCTGAGTGTGCTTTGCATAATAAGAACGTTTTTAAGGTCTAAAAACTATGGGAATAGCTAGAAGATGGTATGTAGATACTGAGAAGTGAAAACAATTCTTTTTGGTCATAATAATACCTAATATGTTTTATTTTATCTCAAAATGAAGAGATGGTGCGCAAAATGGGCTGTTTTTGCAGATCCTGTCAATATAGCTCTTACGTAATAATATAGCTATAATTAATACACAAAATTTTCCTTAAAGATTTCTAGTTAGACAATAGCAATGTAATGTTTTGCTGCATGCATGCTGTATATAATAGTCAGTATACTACATTGAATGTACACCACAATCTTACCATCTTCAGAATTTACGTATGATGTCTGAAGCAGTCCAAGAACCACAAGAAGATAACACCACCTCACATTTTCTACGGTGAATACAGCCATCCCGTTTTTTTTTTCCCACTACCAATTAAGAGGGATCGGAAATGTAACTCATTTTATACTCGCGTATCCTATAGATCTATTCGTCACGTATATAGACGAGTCCTTAGCTATACTATTAAGTATACTACATCAAGCTTCAAGTACCTAATTTGGTAGCTTAAGACAGTTAGCTTTCAATTTTACTTTACATGAAACGGCAAAGTAAGAAAAAAAAGACCCTCGCATCATTTAAGTGGTAAGGCGGCTGAGACTCGGATGTGTGTGAGAGCTGAGTACTCTAGCTGTGTTTGTTTAGATGATGTAGCCGAAGCCCTTCTCCCAATTATACGTTCGAGACGTCACAACTTCGAGGCGTGCGCATCAACTGTAGACTAAATTCGCTGCTACACACTTGGGTAAATCTTGGGGATATTGAAGCTAGTACTTGCTGGGAGATTGAAGCGATTTCTGGCAAGTTTTCACTAGGATGCGGGGTTATAGAGCAAAGCTAGAAGGACACTATAGAAGCCAGGGCTGGGTTTGGTGGGAAATCGTTACAGATACTTGCCTTCAGTTTGGCTCACAAATGGCTGTTGCTAATACCAATCGCTGACTGACGATTGACATGCGGATCCGCGCCTTCTGAGCGTGCGCTAACGGGCGACCTTTTACCGTCTGCAGTCTAGGTATTCTGTTAACTGCCATTAAACTTCATTTTCCTAATCAGCAGAGTCACTCAGACAATACCAATATCATTAGACTTTATTTTTTATGATCTTGAGCACTTATTCAAGGAAAACTATGTTGTGACATCATTCTGCATAATAAATTTACTAACTTCATAGACATTTAATTCAAAAGAAATATACATGTAATATGTATGGCGAGAAATTCCTAGGCAAAACAATGGACCATTGGAAAAAAATAATACACCCCAAAAATGGAGGATTGCACTTAGGATATAAGGATGGTTGTAGCCTCTGCATGCTTAATGCACAGATGGTCTAACCACTGAGCTACAACAACCAACGGGAAATTTACCAAAACATTTCATTGTAGTTTCAATCTTTATATTTTTACAGCATCTCTAGCATTTTGGAAATAACTACAAAAGAATTGAACCAATATCAATTGTATTACTAATAAATATGAACATCTCATAACGGCTACTTTCTTTTTTTTTATATAATTTTGCTAACATTATTAAACTTTACCACTACTTTAAATCTCCTTATAAAGGGTACATGTGCTTGTGAGGACAATGCTGAATATTTTTTTTGCAAGAAACCAATCACATAGCTTATTAACCGCCTGATCTAATAGTAGAACCTCTCTTATCTAACCTCTAAGATACTGGCACCTCTCTTAACCTGGCAGCCATTAAATACGTAACCACTGAACAGCTGCTTGATGAAAAATTGCAGGAACTTTACCGCCTAATTATTTATTTATTATAATCTTAGTAAAAACTAATCTTGGGATTCTATACTGCATGTAGTTATTATAATATATTTTTTAAATTCTCTAATTCAAGTTTTCATCTATTGTTCTGAGATGTTGGCAAATCTAAGTGCAAATCTAAGTTATGGACACCCCTAAAACCAAGGCACCCAGATAAGACAGGTTCTACTGTACTATGATTCATGTGGTTAAACATTAGGTGTTCTGTGCAGATTAATGCCCACTTGCACAGCTTATTCAACCATAAATCCAAAAATAATTGCATAATATCTTATATAAACACAAAATGCGCTGCTTCAATAGAAATTCTATTGAACCCCTTGTTTTTTATTATTTTCAGCAATACTATTAAAAAATGCTACTTTCATCCAGTAAATAATATAGATTTATTCATATAGTAACATGTTTAATCATCAATTCAAAGCTAGAAAAAGCGAAAAATAATATCTGTCTGTACTCAGATTCAACACAAATTGTACAAACAATAATATGTATTCTTTTATATTTATAAACAATGCAAATCTGAAAGTCAAAAAAGCATTAAACTTTTGACAAATAATAAACATGCGATAAAAAGTATGTCACTATTTGAAAATTTACTAATTAGTTATACTTTCATAAGCTGTAAACGTGTCATTATTCAATTGTTGATTTCTTGTTGAAATCTCTCCATACGCTACGTTGTTGGTCACGAACATCTCCTCAGATTTGGTATGTCTTCTTTCGTTGCATTCAATTTCCTCCAAAGAATTGTTTTTATCCATGTTTTGTCTACTAACTGAAATTGCACTATTGGAATACTTTCTAACATAAGAATACGTGCAATATTATGTTAATTAATATAATTAACCTTAGAATTACACATGTAACTTTAATCAGTTCTAGACCTAATATTAATACGAAACAGCATTAAGAAAATATTTGCTGCAATACAATGCATACAACTCAGAACTTTTATTATTTACAGTTGACATTCTTACATATGTATATAATTATATATTATATTAATAAGAAATAAACATACTTTTTGTAAATTAGTATCGAAAAAATAATCGAAGTAAGAACTGCAATCAAGATGATTAGTATTACTATTCCACTGATAATCCCACCTGTATTTTCTTCAGAGCCTAACACAAAAATACAATAATATGGACATACAATTCATTATCAAGATTTCAATACAAATAGCTATAGCTGTAGGTCCAAAGAGGTAATAAACCTGAGAGAACTCACTTAATCAAGGGTTTTCTCAAGCAGTATTGAAAGTTCCTTACCCTCAAATACACTGGAGTCAATAGCAACCCCAGCATTCAGGTTTCCCAGCTATTTTGCCCGACAGAACTGTCTAACCTGGTCAAAGCAGCTGCTAAAATGTCAGCTTGGGTGTGTGGGACTGCCCTTACTAACATAGCCCACTTTACAAGTTGTATTAATGACTTTTTCCTTGGTAATGGACACTGGAGTAGATACGTTAACAACCCTAGTACAAACTACTGCAGTGAAGAAGAATAGAATAAACCACTTCTTACCCTTATTGGAGTGATATGGCAAACTACTTGACTCTAAGGAGGCTTACTTCTCATGAGCGAAAGGTAAATGAACAAAAATCTCACCATATTACACTCTAACTCATGATTATATCATTATAAAAGAATCTTGGTTTATGCCGCTTATTTAAAATAATTTTATATTCCAACTTCAAGCACTTAAAAAAATCATTAAGAAGCATAGAAATCAATTCAACAATTTTAGCAACTTGAGGCTGAAAGGCTGATTCTCATTGTCTGTCAAATTAGCATGTAGCATTTGGCAGCCAGGATAACTTGTATAATCTCTAACTAATGAATAATTATTATAAACTTAAAATCTTTAAAAAGTCATCTGAATATCTAAAGATTTCTGCTTTAAAAAGATATATATAACCAATTTTAGCTATTGCATTATATGATTATTTGACAAAAATGTACATCAATACACAAGAAAGAATTACAATTATATTACTTAGGTCCTTCAGAGTATACAAAGGAGAGTTATAGCCAATAATTTTAGTCCTTGAGTCATGTGTACCAATTATATTACCATTAAAAAAATAGTGGCACAGATAGATATATTATGTTATATGCATTTTAGTTGCAATAAGAAGGATTTGCACCATTTTTAGTACAAAGCCAATCTATTTAATAAAAAGTATACTTACTCACAATGACATAAAATACACACATAGCAAGAAGCAGCAATATAATAAATATGTAATCATAACAATTATAAAGCTCCAAGCAGTTTTGGTTTAAAAATTCTTCATTGCCTGAAATTGAGTATTTTGTAGTGGATATCACAAAAGACACATTTACTCTACTTGTGGTACCTGCACTTTTAGTTGATATGAAGAATATTTCATCAGTTCCATTTATAATATTAGCACTAACGCTAGTGCTTGTTGTGACATTTTTAATGATACTTACAAATTTAAAATAATTTTGTTTGGTGTCAGCGATTAGCAGAATTCTCATAAAGAATTATATAATTTTCAACTAGTTATAATAAAGAGATAAATGTTGAATCATATTGGCAGGAATACAGATAGTTTTCTATTTTTTAATTAGCTTAATTGCAAATAAATTTTCTTGTACAAAAGCAACAGTGGCAGCTAATGTGCTTTTAATGTTATCAACACAACTACATGTATTTACAATAAGTTTACTATAAATAATCAAAATAATAGAATCACCTTTACTTGATGTAATGTATATACTAGCTCGATGGATGATTCCATTCATATCAGGAACTTCACATGTATATTTCCCCAGCGGTCCAGTAACATTGCCTCGTTTGACTAATCTCACTTGTCTCAAGTTTCCAATGCGAACAAATATATCATTGGTAATTCTGTCTTCATTATTTCTAACCACCGCAGAATTATTTGGATAGAGCCAATTTCCAAGGGGTTGCTCATAATAATTATCCTTTCTTCTGCAGCAATGAATGTTAATATTTGTAGTATCACACACAAGGTCAGTTAGTCTACCATTACGGGGACCAGTATTATTACCAATGTCATTTATATCAATTGATTCACCAGGAAGCATAATGACACCCCTTAAATAAAAAAATAATCCATGTGAAGGATGACCTGTATCACAACGTATATGGAACAAGTATGTGCAAGTTTTTCATTGACTGCAAAATCTACAAATGTATTATCTTGGCAGCAGAATACAAAATTATTTTATTAGTGCATGTAAGGAAAATATATTATCATTGTCTGGTTTTCAAGTATAATAATAATAGATGTTAAGGAAAAATTGAAGAATGGGAACAAAAGACTCAATCTTAACTTTGATCAAGGGGATTATTTCAGTGATAGGAGTGATTTAGTGCATGCTTGTGTGTCAACAATGATGTGCATTTTCATAAATAATTCATGAGCTGAGCAGAGTAGACTTACCTGTATCCTAGAAGCAACAACTAAAGATTCTTTGGCACTCATAACATACACTAGTAGTGGAATACAATGCTAGAAAGTACTCACCGGATAAGGATAAGTTTGTTGTCTAGCTACATGCACATTGAAAACTTGACACGTGATCGATTGGCCCGAACCGAGTGACAAAATTCGACGCGCTAGAGCGGGAAAGTTGTGTTGTTTTTTTTCTATTCCCATAGACTTTTGTATTCAGTTTTGGAATAGCACTTTCCCTCCAATTTTGGAGTTTACTGAGTAAATTCTTAACCTCTTTGGTGCGTGCCTTCTAATAGGGCAACCAGGAAGCGTAGCTGCTTCCGTTATAAAGTTGTTCAAGTTTTTCTTGGGGCCAACTCAACTTGGACATACTATAGTTATTCTTGTGAATATACTTACAGAAGAAATAGCAAATTTAGGTTTGTTTTCAATGCTTAGATAGTGTATGTACAATGTCAAAGCTCAAATAATAATTTTGTTCTTACTGTACTGTTTCTCTGAAGTAAAACTAGAGTTTACCTTATGTCACTCTTCCATTTGTTATTTTTAGCATTTCTGGTGATACTATTGACTTGCATGTTCCACTATATCACCTATTTCTACCTCTGCCTTCATCACAGCAGTATTGTTGGTCTTCAAGTGCTCTGGCTTGATGTGTGTCTACTTTTAGGGTCTTAGCCACACACACACTTCCTGTACTGCCAATACTTAATGGAATACACCCCTCACATTCTAGCATTTTTTTTTTCACTACTACTTATGGTTGAAATGCTTCCTGTTATTGTGAACTTCAAATCCATGAACACTTCCATCCGTCAAACTTACACAATAGTTGTGATTATGGATGTCATCCTCAAACTTTGCTGTTCTTTAAGATAAGGACATAACAGACTTATTCGTGTACGTGAACAGTTAGCAGATAAGTGGAGCTTGAACAAGCCCATCACAAATTCGTGACAACCATATTTTATTAGCGTACATGTTGCCTGTCACAAATTCATGAATACCTTCTGCTATTGGTTAATATCGAACGAACTAAAGCAACTGAGCAGTTGATGCTTGAATTGATCTGCCTGAGTAGCAACAAAAAAAAATGATTCAGTCATTCTCAGCTGAAATAACTTTAATAACATCAAATTTTCTCATTCTATCAGCTAATATTATTGTTAATTAAAACTAAACCCAATGTAAGTTGACCCTTGCAGAGGATTTTGGCAAGAAGTCCAAACACTGGGTTAGGTTTTAATTAACATTATTAGCTGTTAGAACCAGAAAATTTGCTATTATTAACCTAAAAACATTGTGCAGTGTCTAGCATAAGAATGTGCAATGATATAAAATAAACAATAGTTATTATAATAATAGCAAATTTTTCTCTTTTTAATAGCCAATATTGTTAATTATAAGTAAGTGGAAATGTCCAGTTAAGTTATAAGTAACAATAATGGCTGTTATAAAGGGAAAAATTTGCTATTATTATATAATTATTTCAGCTGAGAATGACTGAATAATAGTTATTATATTTGAGTCAGGATGGGTTCCTGATGCATTGAAGTTAATTATATAAAATTGTGTGACCAGTAAATGATGTTATATTGGATTAATAAATATCACGAAATGCAGCACTAAGTAATCATGTTGCTGGTATTATACTACTGCTATTGCTCTGCAGTCATGTTATGGTTTTTAAGTAAACTCAAACACTGCTGTGACTAGAAACATCATGTGATGCAGTCATGTTATGTTTCTCAAACACTGCTGTGATTAGAAACATCATGTGATGCAGTAAACTCAAACACTGCTGTGACTAGAAACATCGTGCAAATTGTTAACATAAATACCACTCCTAATGCAATCACCATTATTATGACAAATAGAATGCAAATCACGATACTTACATAATGAAACTATAATGTAAAAAAAAAAATTTCATTCAAAATTTAAAAAAAACAACATATATAATGTTGTTTATGCCTATCTGGAAAATCTTCCTCAAATTGAGCTAAGCCAAAAATTGAAGGAGGTCTCTAGAAATATTAGAAATTCAATGCATCAACTTAAAGACTACATGAAAAATAAGTATAAATTTTCATGTATTTCAAATAATCAGTGCATTTGATTTCTGTAAACTAGCTAATGTAGTACAATATCTCGTCCAGTAGCAAATTTTTTCATTAGCTACAGATAACAAAACATATTCCATTCTACGGAGCTAAATTATTTTGTGGCCAAGGTCATTGTTTGCAGACGAAATACATATAAAACGAACATTCCTCAATCATAGGAACCAAAAGAAAAGCAAAGTAAAAGTGTGAAAAATCTCAGTTGTCGCCAAGGAGTTGAACTAGGACCACCCCAGGTTTTAGCCAAGAGTGCTCTAATCCCATTTCTAAATCAAAGGTGTCAAAGAATAATCAAAGACAATATGTGAAAAATCTCAGTTGCGTACAGGGAAATTGAATCCAGAACATCTGGCTTTTGTCACCAGTGCTCTAACCATTGAACTACAACAACCCACGAGGTCCAAGACCTTCCCGTTTTACCTTTTTACTGTTGAGTAGTACTGATTGATGCAGTTCGTTGAAGGAGAGGTATTTTTGGTCAACACCGAAAAAATGTTCTGACTGTACATAATCTGTGGCCTGTTGATTACGAGACTGCAACAAGTGGTACTACTCAACAGTATCAAGGTATAATGTGGACTTCTTGGATGTTGTGTGTTGTAGTTCAGTGGCTAGCGCACCGGTAGCTAATGCCAGGGGTCCTGGATTTGATTCCTTGGCCACGACTGAGATTTAAATGTCAGAACTTGATAAAATACATTTTATGTACTATCCTAATATATATGTTGTGTCAGTTTGAAGAGTACATTTCTCTATCACAAGTGCTAACACATGGGAGACGATTTTATATTGTTTGCTTGGTTTAATGCAGCCATAATTAACCATATGAAAGTCCACATGAAAATATTTTATGATGTAAATCAAATTGTGCCTCCCTAAGATATGTATAATGTCTTACCTAAAATACAATATTGGCCATAATCAGGACAGCAATTATTGTATTGCTGGCAGACAGAATCACAGTAGCAGGTATCCTGAGAGCCAGTACAAGAAGTTCCTGTGTATGAACTGTTGCAGCATGTTAAACAAGAACCTGCTCCTATTACCTGAGACTCTGTAGTGCAGTATCATACAAAAGTAAATTGACATGGTGAACAAAATTAACACAGTATAATAAAAGCATGTAATATTTACCATACAAGATGAAACTAGGGTATGTATTTATTATTATTTTTTAGCATGTAAAGAGGGAAGTAATTATACATGTGGAGAACAATATTAAAAAAATATAAAGAACAGGTATATTAGCATACTGATTACTGTACTATATTTGGAGAGATCAGTTTGAATAAAAAAATATGTCACAATGTAATTTAATAGGGAATAGATTAGACAGCTTACAATTTTATATTCAACAGCATTACATTAAGTTAATAATAAATAGTTCTGAATCTTTATACTGATAGATAGTGACTTACCAGCGACAGTGTTTATAATATTGACAGTAGCAGTAACATTCATTCCATTTTCAGCAGGTACGTTGCATGTATATACTCCTAATGGTTCAATTGGAGACCCTATGCTTCCTAAACGAACTTGCCGTAAATGCACTACTCTGTATAATGTTGTTCTATTTTCTAATGAGTCTATTATGCTATTGAGTGTAACTACAGGCTGTCCCATTGGTGTATACCAATTTCCAATAGGTCCCATACCAGATTCAGAATTTCTACAACAATCAAGATTTACGTAAGTAGTGTCACACACAAGAGTATTTCCAGGATATTGTAGATCTCTCAGATTTTGCATCCCTATGTCTGTAATATTTATAGTATCTCCATCCTTCAATGTCTTGGAACCTATCCGTAACATTAATCCTTCAATGACAATATATTATTTATAAAATGCTCTTCAAGATTAGATGCAATTATGACAGAAGAGGTTATATTTGAATCGCTTATAGACACTGTACAATGTATGAGTGGATTAACTTGACGAGCTCTCTGTATGTTTACTGTGTTTGAAAATACATTAGCACTTCCTTCATGGAACACACCCAAATGTGAACCATGAGACGCTTGACCATTCCAATAAAAATTTGGAGTTCCTCGACCAGTTATACTAGCAGTACATGTTAAACTCAATGATTGACCAGCTACTACTTCTGGGTTGGTAGGTGTTATAGAGATTGACTCAACTACAATTACAAACATAGTTTGATGCATTATAGTGAAAAAAAAAAAAAAGCATAACTTGAATTCTTTTTTTTTACAAATATTTTGACTTCACCTAAAGTCTTTATTTAACCAGTGACTAATTATAAATTAAATGAGAGCCAGTATACCTCCAATAAATTGTGTATTATTAGGATACAAAATATCTTCAGACTCAAATGGATATTATTTTTCCAACCTGCACAGATTAAATTTCATGGTCAATTATAACTACCTCTTTGTTCATCCCATCATTTTTTTATTTCGTGGCCATATCCAGCTATGATGCTTTTTTAATCCATATCTGGAACTCAAATGCAATCCCGAGTGTGCTTTGCACTATAGGAAATTTTTTACGGTCTAAAAACTTTGGGAATAGCTAGAAGAAGGTATGTAGATACTACGAAGTGAAAACAATTCTTTTTGGTCAAAATATACCTGCTGCTATGTTTATTTTATCTCAAAATGAAGAGATGGTGCGCAAAATGGGCCATTTTTGTAGATCCTGTCAATATAGCTCACACATAGCTAATATAGCTATAATTACACTAAATTTTCCTTAAAGATTTCTAGTTAGACAATAGCAATGTAATATTTGCAGCATACATGCTGTATATATTATAGTCCCTATACTACATTAATAATACACCACAATCTTACCACCTTCAGAATTTATGTATGATGCTTGAAGCAGTCCAAGAACCACAAAAAAATAACGCCACATAACTTTTTCTACTGCTAATACAGCCATCCCGCTTTATTTTTTCAAGTACCAATTGAGAGGCGCGAGCGGAAATGTAACTTATTCAGCGAAGCGAGCGAAGCGAGCTGAGCTGACTCTCTAATGAGTTCGCGATATATAATTGGCGAGCGAGCGTAGCGAGCGAGACACTTACAGGGGTAACACAATCGAAAATCGGGGATGTTTGTTTTATTGGCGAGCGAGCATAGCGAGCGAGACACTTACAGGGGTAAAAATGAAAAAATCCGGGATGTTTATTGGCGAGCGAGCGTAGCGAGCGAGACACTTACAGGGGTAACACAATTGAAAATCGGGGATGTTTGTTTGTTTATATATATGGACGTACGTATGTCATTTTGTACTTTGACCCTCCGTATTTTTGTGTTAGCTCGTTGTTCGACCCCCGTCCCAGACTTCACTAAACGGAATCCTCCGGTTTAGTGATCATTACCTGTATCATCCTAAAAATTGAATTGTTTACCGCTCTGAATTCTTAGATAAAACTCAAAAACTTAACTGAGTTCCATTCTATTCGAGTTAGTGGCGGTGGTGAGTGCCCTACTAAAGAATATTTGCTTGAAAATTCTTTGTCCACTAGAGTAACTACGAAGGTAAGCCTTGTGTAGGTATGTTCAATTGTGTGAAAAAAGTATTGTGGCTTTACTTAGCTAACGAATACCACAAAGAAAACGTGCAAATAATGCTACTTGTTTTTGTTGCTTTATTCTAACTGTGTTATTCTAACTGTGTTATTCTAACTGTGTTGAAGTTGAGATTAATCTTTTAACAAAAGTGTAGTTTAGGCTCGCTCGCCATTTGTGCTCAAGCACATCACTAGTTATATATATCTGAAATCTCAATTGAACACGACTGAGAGTCAGCTTCGCTCGCTTCGCTCGCTCGCTGAATTATACATATAACATATACCCGATTTTTTCATTTTTACCCCTGTAAGTGTCTCGCTCGCTACGCTCGCTCGCCAATAATCACAAAGAAAAATTTTAATAACGTGATTTGATTTTGTTGCTTCTTTTTCAATTCAAACTGTTGAGGGGAGCGGTTACTATGGCATTGAAACCCCTTTACCTCATTGGCGAGCGAGCGTAGCGAGCAAGACACTTACAGGGGTAACACAATCGAAAATCGGGGATGTTTATTTATTATTTATTGGCGAGTGAGCGTAGCGAGCGAGACAGTATTAGGGGTGGATAATGCAAAATCGGGTATGCTGGCGAGGAATTATAAATCGAAATACAAACCTAATGATTTTGGTTTATAACTATTTTATAGCCAGAACATTAACAACGAGCAAAGTATAGCTTTAGCTATCTTAGTAATTGTATTAAAGTACCCAAACTCTTATGCTATAGTCAGTGGCTCCAATTTGGTACTACAAAAGTTACCACTGCTCAAGAAAATGAGGTAAGAAAGTAATTTTGTATTTGTGTGCTAAAATTGATTGTCTTTTGTTTTTGTAGGTGAGAGCTTGTCGTCAAGAATTCAAGGTAATTCAGATGGTCAAAGTAACTTCAATTTGATACTACAGAAGTTGTCAATACTCAAGAATTATGTAAGTAGTAGTTCCATATTTGTTGGCTAAAATTACAAATAATAACACTGGTTTATTTTTTATCGTAGCTGAGAGCTTGTTCAAGAGTTACTGGTGATTGAGATTATCAGAATGGTTGATGTTTGATACTACAAAAGTTACCATTAATAAGGTAAGAGAGTGATTTGGTATTTGTTTGCTGAAATCAAATGTCATAACTGCTATTATAGTGTTTGCATGAAGTAAGCTAAAAATAGTAACATTTAATGTTACCTAACTATCAGGCTCGCTCGCCATTTGTGCTCAAGCACACCACTAGTTTATTTGTATATATGTTTGGACGTATGTATGTCATTTTGTACTTTGACCCTCGCGTTTTTGTGTTAGTTATTTGTTCGACCCCGTCCCAAATTGCACTAAACAGAATCCTCCGGTTTATCGATCAGTACCCCTATCACCCTAGAAATTGAATTGTTTACCGTTTTGAATTCTTTTGCGGGTGCAGTTAATACTTGAAAACTTAAGGGACTTCCATTTCTATTCGAGTTAGTGGCGGTGGTAAGTCAATGCGCTCTTTGTCATGGTTATAAGCCGTGCGCACAGTATTTACCTGAAAAAAGTCTGTGTAGGTGCATGTCCATCTGTGTCAAAGCATTGTGTGTTACAACCACTACTTAGCTAAAGAATATCACAAAGAAAACTTTTAAATAACGTGTATTGTTTTGTTGTTGTTATTTTTTCCTTCAATTCAAGCAGTTGCAGAGAGTTGTTACTATGGCACTGAAATCCCTTTAATCAGGTAAGAGAGTGATTTTGTATTTGTTTGCTGAAATCAAATGTCATAACTGCTATTATAGTGTTTGCATGAAGTAAGCTAAAAAATAGTAACATTTTATGTTACCTAACTATCAGGCTCGCTCGCCATTTGTGCTCAAGCACACCACTAGTTTATTTATTTATTGGCGAGCGAGCGTAGCGAGCGAGACAGTATTAGGGGTGGATAATGCAAAATCGGGTATATGTTATATATATGTATGTATGTATGGATGGTACGTATCTTCTTTAAACGCGCGCGCGTAGAACGTTTTTCTCCTAAAAACACGGCTATTTAGGCTTGACTCCAGTTTATTCTGAAACTACAGCATTAAGCAAACCTTACTTTATACTTAAGCTCCAAAGTATGAGAAAATTCCTGCTAAAACGCTTGTTTTCAAGACACAAAAAGTTGATTCGACAGGTACTATGGCATTGAAGACCCTTTTCCAGACTTAATTTCAAAACTTCGCCGTTTTATGGGGGGATACGAAGTGCCGGTTGTTGGTTGTCAAGAGCTGTTGGTAGTCAGAATGCCGTAGTATTAATGCTATGGAAGCTACTACTTCTCGAGGGAACTGAGATAAGTACAGCAATTCCATATTTGTTAGCTAAATATGCAAAATTAACTCTGGCCTTTCTTTTTTGTGGCTAAGAGCTAGTCAACACGTGACTGGTAAATTCAAATAGTCAGATTGGCTCAAATTTGGTACTACAAAAGTTACCACTGCTCAAGAAAATGAGGTAAGAAAGTAAATTTGTATTTGTGTGCTAAAATTGATTGTCTTTTGTTTTTGTAGGTGAGAGCTTGTTGTCAAGAATTCAAGGTAATTCAGATGGTCAAAGTAACTTCAATTTGATACTACAGAAGTTATCAATACTCAAGAATGAGGTAAGTAGTAATTCCGTATTTGTTGGCTAAAATTACAAATAACAACACTGGTTTATTTTTTATCGTAGCTGAAGCTTGTTCAAGAGTTACTGGTGATTGAGATTATCAGAATGGTTGATGTTTGATACTACAAAAGTTACCATTAATCAGGTAAGAGAGTGATTTTGTATTTGTTTGCTGAAATCAAATGTCATAACTGCTATTATAGTGTTTGCATGAAGTAAGCTAAAAATAGTAACATTTTATGTTACCTAGCTATCAGGCTCGCTTGCCATTTGTGCTCAAGCACACCACTAGTTTATATATATGTTTGGACGTATGTATGTCATTTTGTACTTTGACCCACCGTATTTTTGTGTTCGCTCGGCGTTCGACCCCGTCCCAAACTTCACTAAACAGAATCCTCTGGTTTAGCGACATTACCCGTATCACCTTAGAAATTGAATTGTTTACGGCTTTGAATTGTTTTGCGGGTGCAGTTAAAACTCAAAATCTTATGGGAGCTCCATTTCTATTCGAGTTAGTGGCGGTGGTAAGTTAATGCGCTATTTGTCATAGTTATAAGCCCTACTCAACAGCATTTACTTGACAATTCATTGTCCACTAGACCATAGATATACGTATATCTATGACTAGACGAATCACGAAGGTAAGTCTTGCGTAGGTATGTTCAGTTGTGTGAAAGTATTGTGCGTTACAACTACTATTAAGAATATCACAGAGAAAATTTTAAATAACGTGACTTGATTTTGTTGCTTCTTTTTCAATTCAAACGGTTGAGGGGAGTGGTTACTATGGCATTAAATCCCCTTTACCGTATATGCGTAATTTAACAACTCGACTTTATTTTAGTAGTTTGAATAACAATAGTGTAGTTTAAGGCTCGCTCGCCATTTGTGCTCAAGCACACCACTAGTTTATTTGTATACATGTATGGACGTATGTATGTCATTTTGTACTTTGACCCTCGCGTTTTTGTGCTAGTTATGTGGTCGACCCCGTCCCAAATTGCACTAAACAGAATTCTCTGGTTTATCGATCAGTACCCGTATCACCCTAGAAATTGAATTGTTTACCGTTTTGAATTCTTTTGCGGGTGCAGTTAAAACTTGAAAACTTAAGGGACTTCCATTTCTATTCGAGTTAGTGGCGGTGGTAAGTCAATGCGCTCTTTGTCATGGTTATAAGCCGTGCGCAACAGTATTTACTTGAAAATACATTGTCCACTAGACTACCGCGAAGGTAACTCTGTGTAGGTGCATGTCCAGTTGTGTCAAAGCATTGTGTGTTACAACCACTACTTAGCTAAAGAATATCACAAAGAAAACTTTTAAATAACGTGTATTGTTTTGTTGTTGTTGTTTTTCCTTCAATTCAAGCAGTTGCAGAGAGTTGTTACTATGGCACTGAAATCCCTTTACCTTGTATGCGAAAATTAAAACCTGGACCTTATTTTCAGTAGCTTCAGTGTTAGAAGTCAAAATCATTCATATAATAATAGTATAGTCTTTAGGCTCGTTCGCCATTTGTGCTCTAGCACATCACTAGTTATATTTAGGTCTAGAAATTGTTTTTGTTCTTGCGTGGGCGTACGTGTGTACCCTTTCTCCTACGCGCTTGCGCGGGCCGGGTAACCTTCTTAGCAACATTTTGTTTTGTTTACCCGCCGTACGAAGTAGCGATGCCCAGTAGACAAAACGTTAGAAACGCTCGGTCAAGAGCTTTGAGGGCGTTAGAAACTCCTGAAGAAAAATTAGTAAGGAGAGCGTTAAGAAATGAAAAAGGCAGGAGGAGAGCTAAAACGAAACAGAAACAGGTAGCAAAGTAAAGAATCTGACAGTATTTTGTCGGCACACCAAGCATGCATGGAATAGCTGCAATTATAGGGAATATGCATCGCTCGCTTCGCTATTTTGTGCTATTAGAGCACATCACTAGTTTTATACTGGCGTGTATCCTGTAGATCTATTCTAGACGGTACGAATGTGGCGGACATTTTGCGGGAAGTCATAAATGGCTGAGGAAGGTCACTTATCGTGGATACTTGATTCCTCTAGTGCAAACGGCACGAAAGCTTTAATCAGCTGAATTCTTGCCACTCATCAGTCACTAATTTTGTTTGTTTGTTTTTTATTTATTTTTATCATTAAAGAGTGATCTGACTTAGGAGATGTGGCTAAATAAAATAATCTGGCCACCTACACCTGATGTATATCAATAATATCTAAAAGATAAATGATTGCTTAGAGTTACTGTTACAGAATGGCCTTCCTTTAGCAAAGAAAAAGAAGGAAATATATCCAGCCTGCATTCAAAAAAAAATGCAAAACTTTATTTGTCCAAAAAATCAGTCAACAAAACAATTTTTTACCATATCCAGTATGGAATACAGTGCATCCTGCTTAAAGAGTAGAAAGTTAGTTTTTATAATGTTTTCTATATTCCCCAAGCTACATGCGTGGTTGTGTTAAAAAATTTGACGACTAAAATAATTATACATTATTTTATTAATGTACGTAAAACATGGTGGGTAAATCACCGAAGATTGAGTCACCTCAGACAATACCAATATAGACTTCTGTTTTTTACGATCTTTTGCACGTATTGAAGGGAAATTATGTTGTGGCATCATTCTGCATAATTTATTTACTAAACTTGATAGACATTTAATTCAAAAGAAATATACATGTAATATGTATGTCAAGAAATTCCTAGGCAAAAATAATGGACCATTCAAAAATAAGGATGGTTGTAGCCTCTGCACTTGCTTAATGCGGGTGCACATATGGTCTATAACCACTGAGCCAACACCCAACGGAAAATTAACCAAACATTTCATTGTAGTAAAACTTTTATATTTTTACTGCATCTCTACCATTTAGGAAATTACTACAAAAGAATATAATTATTAATATATATCTTTAATTGAAACCAATATCAATTGTATTAATAATAAATATGAACATCTCAAAACGGCCACTTTTATTTTTATATAATTTTGCTAGCATTATTAAACTTTACCACTACTTTTAATATCCTTATAAAGGGCACATGTGCTAGTGAGGACAATGCTGAATTTTCTGATTCATGTGGTGAAATATTAGGTGCTGTGTGCATTAATGCCCACTTGCACAGCTTGTTACAATTAAACCATTTATGCAAAATAACTGCATGATATCTTGTATCAATACAATAACTTCAAAAAATGTAATTATATAAATTGCACAGCTTGCAGCTGAAAATTTTCAAGTATATTTTGGATAATTACGCTACCAACTATCATTAGCTATATAGAGCTAGTCATGTGTGAATGGTATGTTTTGGATTTAACCTTTGATTGGTAATTACAATAGCTATGTGGGTAGCAAACTATGGGAAGACTGTCTATGACAGTCATAATATTAATGCTTTTTGTTAATGTGTTTATGTTTATTTCTAGGTAACTTTGGAATCAAAGCACAAAGTTTAAAACCATTAGCACAGTTGAACAAAACACACCAATGTATGCATTTTCAGCATGTGATGTACACGCATATGACCATCCTATCAACATCTTGTGACAATTGTTTTTGTTTCTGTTGGCCAGTAAAGTAAATAAGATTCATTTAGCGATAACGTGTTGTCTTACAGTCTTTAAGTTTTTGTTTACTAGATAGAATTAATAACATTGCACTCTATATTATAGCAAAGTAATGTTTTGTTCATGTTGTTACTTTACTGGCCAATAGAAACAAAAACAATTGTCACAAGATGTTGATAGGATGGTCATATGCTTAATCTTGCTATTCAGGTATCACGTGAGCATTAATCTTTCGCTTCAACACTTAGGCAAAAGTCCAATTTATTATTTCTCTATAAAATGTATAATAATGTTCAATGGAAAAGAATTGAATAAAACTCTGCAAACACAAGAAAAATAATTACTGAAAAAGTCATAAACTTGATGTTTATAGTCAATACATCTCTCAGTTTCCAAGTAGCATTTGTATCTATTTACTGAATGTGTTTCCTTGCACACTTTGTTCTGATCCTTCAGATGTTTTATTTGCCTTTTTTTTCTTGTCAACCACTGCATATACATATCAGATATATTACCAGAAGTAGTTTCAGCTGCTTTTCCTATTGGCTTTCTTTTGGCTTTTTTATCTACTACTGCATAGAGATCAGTTACTGTCGAACCACTTCCTGCTGAATCTTGTAGCTTTATTTTCCCTTTTGCTTTTTTATCTACTGTGGCATACATTTCAGATATATTTGAGGGGTTAAATATATCATCTCTTAATTTTGTTTCCTTTTTCTTACTTCTGTCAACTACTGAGTACAGTCTAGAAGTATCTTCATCACACGAAACTTTGTGCATTTCTGCACTGCTATTATTTTGGCCTTCATTATCTGCATAAGTATCAAGTTCATTTTTTTCATTTGAAATTGCAATAATATTTTCATTTTTATTAATAGTGGACATTGATGCAGAAAAATTCCTCTGAATCTTAAATTGAATTATTTGACATAATTTTGTCCGAAGACTTATAGTTAGTACAATAACTATTAAAATGGAAATCATTACAATAATAATTGTTATAGAACTGGCAACAATTACTGCTATAAATTCATTGAACCTCTTGTTTTTTTATTATTTTCAGCAATACTATTAAAAAAATGCTACTTTCATCCAGTAAATAATGTAGATTTATTCATATAGTAACATGTTTAATCATCAATTCAAAACTAGAAAAAGCGGAAAATAATATCTGTCTGTACTCAGATTCAGCTATAACAAAAATTGTACAAACAATAATATGTATTCTTTTTTATTCATAAACAGTGCAAATCTGAAAGTCAAAAATGCATTAAACTTTTGACAAAAAATAAACATGCGATAAAAAGTATGTCACTATTTGAAAATTAACTAATTGGTTATACTTTCATAAGCTGTAAACGTGTCATTATTCAATTGTTGATTTCTTGTTGAAATCTCTCCATAAGCTACGTTGTTGGTCACGATCATCTCCTCAGATTTGGTATGTCTTCTTTCGTTGCATTCAATTTCCTCCAAAGAATTGCTTTTATCCATGTTTTGTCTACTAACTGAAATTGCACTATTGGAATACTTTCTAACATAAGAATACGTGCAATATTATGTTAATTAATATAATTAACCTTAGAATTACACATGTAACTTTAATCAGTTCTAGTCCTAATATTAATACTACGAAACAACATTAAGAAAATATTTGCTGCAATACACTGCATACAACTCAGAACTTTTATACAGTTGACATTCTTACATATGTATATAATTATATATATTAATAAGAAATAAACATACTTTTTGTAAATTAGTATCGAAATAATAATCGAAATAAGAACTGCAATCAAGATGATTAGTATTACTATTCCACTGATAATCCCACCTGTATTTTCTTCAGAGCCTAACACAAAAATACAGTATATGGTGATACAATACATTAATGAGATTTTAATACAAATAGCTATAGCTGTAGGTCCAAAGTAAACACAGAATTATCAAAAAAAATTCATAGTGTTGAGTATTTCATTTTATGCTAGATATCTTTTCAGTGCTATTATGAGAGAACTTATTAACAATCAAGGGTGTTCTCAAGTTGTATTGAAAACTCCTTACCCTCAAATACACTGGAGTCAATAGCAACCCCAGCATTACAGGTTCCCCAGCTACACTTCCCTACAGAACTGTCTAACCTGGTCAAAGCAGCTGCTAAAATGTCAGCTTGGGTGTGTGGGACAGCCCTTACTAACATAGCCCACTTTACAAGTTGTATTAACAACCCTTGTACAAACTACTGCAGTGAAGAAGTATAGAATAAACCACTTCTGACACTCATAGGAGTGATATGGCAACTACTTGACTCTAAGGAGGCTTACTTCTCATGAGCGAAAGGTAAATGAACAAAAATCTCACCATATTACACTCTAACTCATGATTATATCATTATAAAAGAATCTTGGTTCATGCAGCTTATTTAAAAATAATTTTAGGTTTCAACTTCAAGCACTTAAAAAAAATAAGAAGCATTGAAATCAATTCAACAATTGAGCAACTTGAGGCTGAAAGGCTGATTTTTTATGTCAGTCAAATTAGCATTCAGCATTAGTCAATATGTGTACGCTCTAACCAATGAATAAAGATTATAAACTTATAATTGTTAAAAGTCATCTGAATATCTGATAGTTTTCTGCTTTAAACAGATATTTGTAACCAATTTTAACTATTGAATTTTATGATCATTTGACAAAAATGTACATCAATGCACAAGAAAGAATTACAATTATATTACTTAGGTCCTTCTGAGTATAAAAAGGAGTGTTATAGCAAATAATTTTAACCCCTCAGTCATGTGTATCAATTATATTGCCATTAAAAAAATAGTGGCTCAGATAGATATGTGTTATGCATTGTAGATGCAATAAGGAGGATTTAAACAATTTTTAGTACAAAGCCAATCTATTCAATAAATAGTATACTTACTCACAGTGACATAAAATACATTTTTATATCTATGACACACATAGCAAGAAGCAGAAATATAATATAAATATAATAATATTGAATCATAACAATTATAAAGCTCCAAGCATTTTTTATTTAAGAATTCGTCATTAACCTGAAATTGAGTATTTTGTAGTAGATATTACAAAAGACACATTTTCTCTACTTATGTTACTGGCACCTGTAGTTGATATGAAGAATATTTCATCAATTTCATTTATAATATTAGCACTAACGCTAGTGCTTGTTGTGACATTTTGTAATGATACCTACAAATTTAAAATAAGATTTTTTGGTGGCAGCGATTAGTTGAATTCTGAATTCTCATAAAGAATTATATAATTGTCAACCAGTTATATTAAATAAATAATTTTTGAACATATTGGCAAGAATATAGATTGTCTGCAATTTTTTAATTAGCTTAATTGCAAACATCTTAATTTTCTTAAAAAAAGCAACAGTGGGAGCTAATGAGCTTTTAATGTTATCAACACAACTTAAGTTTATAATAAATATTAAATTATCATAATAATAATATTAATTCGAGCTATGTATAATAGAATCATCTTTACTTGATGTAATGTATATACTAGCTCGATGGATGGTTCCATTCATATCAGGAACTTCACATGTATATTTCCCCAGAGGTCCATTAACATTTCCTCGTTTGACTAATCTCACTTGTCTCAAGTATCCAATGCGAACAAATATATCATTGCTAATGCTGTCTTCGTTATTTTTAACCACCATGGAATTGTTTGGATAGAGCCAATTTCCAAGGGGTTGCTCATAATTATTATCCCTTCTTCTGCAGCAATGAATATTGATATTTGTAGTGTCACACACAAGGTCTGTTAGTCTACCATTACGGGGACCAGTATCATTACCAATATCATTTATATCAATTGATTCACCAGGAAGCATAATGACACCCCTTAAATAAAAAAATAATCCATGTGAAGGTTGACCTGTATCACAACGTATATGAAACAAGTATGTGCAAGTATTTCATTGACTGCAAAATCTACAAATGTATTATCTTGGCAGCAGAATACAAAATTATTTTATTAGTGCATGTAAGGAAAATATATTATCATTGTCTGGTTTTCAAGTATAATAATAAAAGATATTAAGGAAAAATCGAAATGGGAACAAAAGACTCAATCTTAGCTGTGATCAAGGGGATTATTTCAGTGATAGGAGTGATTTAGTGCATGCTTGTGTGTCAACAATGATGTGCATTTTCATAAGAGCTGAGCAGAGTAGACTTACCTGTATCCTAGAAGCAACAACTAAAGATTCTTTGGCACTCATAACATACACTAGTAGTGGAATACAATGCTAGAAAGTACTCACCGGATAAGGATAAGTTTGTTGTCTAGCTACATGCACATTGAAAACTTGACACGTGATCGATTGCCCCGAACCGAGTGACAAAATTCGGCACGCATAGAGCGGGAAAGTTGTGTTTTTTTTCTATTCCCATAGACTGTTGTATTCAGTTTTGGAATAGCACTTTCCCTCCAATTTTGGAGTTTACTGAGGAAATTCTTAACCTCTTTGGTGCGTGCCTTCTAATAGGGCAAACCCTGGATGCGTAGCTGCTTCCGTTATAAAGTTGTTCAAGTTTTTCTTGGGGCCAACTCAACTTGGACATACTATAGTTATTCTTGTAAACATAATTACAGAAGCAATAACTAATTTAGGTTTGTTTTCAATGCTTAGATAGTGTATGTACCATGTCAAAGCTAAAATGATAATTTTGTTCATGCTGTACTGTATTCTCTGAAGCAAAACTAGAGTTTACCTTATGTCACTTTTTCATTTGTTATTTTTAGCAATTCTGGTGATACTATTGACTTGCATGTTCCACTATCTCCTATTTCTACCTCTGCCTTCATCACAGCAGTTTTGTTGGTCTTCAAGTGCTCTGGCCCACTACTCTGGCTGGACGTGTGTCTACTTTTAGTGTCTTAGCCACACACACTTCCTGTACTGCCGATAATTAATGGAATGCACCCCTCACATTCTAGCATGGTGTTTTCACTACTACTTATAGTGGAAATGCTTCCTATTATTGTGAACTTCAAATCCATGAATACTTTCATCTGTAAAACTAACACAATAATTGTGATTATGGCCGTCATCCTCACACTTTGCTGTTCTTACGATAAGTACTTAACAGAGTTATTTCTTTTATATGTAGAATTGCGTGTTACATGAACAGTTAGCAGACAAGTGGAGCTTGAACAAAGCCCATCACAAATTTGTGACAACCGTATTTCATTAACGTACATTAATAGTCATGGATTTGTTACTCCCATCCTCAGTATATACCGTTAAGCCTGTCACAAATTTGTGAATACCTTCTGCTATGGGTTAATATCGAACGAACTAAAGCAACCGAGCAGTTGATGCTTGAATTGATCTGCCTGAGTAACAACATAAAAACAACGATTCAGTCATTCTCAGCTGAAATAATTTTAATAATATCAAATTTTCTCATTCTAACAGCCACTATTATTGTTAATTAATACTTAACCCAATGTAAGTTGACCCCAGCAGAAGACTTCGGCAAGAAGTCCAAATGTCGGGTTAGGTTTTAATTAACAATATTATTAGCTGTTAGAGCGACAAAATTTGCTATTATTAACATAAAAGCATTGTGCAGTATCTAACATAAGAATGTGCAATGATATAAAATACACAATTATAGTTATTATAATAATAGCAAAATTTTCTCTTCTTAACAGCCAATAGTGTTAATAATAACTAAGTGGAAAGATTGGGTTAAGTTATAATTAACAATATTGACTATTAAAAAGAGAAAATTTTTCTATTATTATAATTATTTCAGCCGAGAATGACTGAATAATATATGAGTTGTCGCTGTCAGGATGGCTTCCTGACTATTATGTATAAAGTGAATTATATTTTAAGTAAATTCAAACTCTTTTGTGACTAAAAACATCATGTGAATTGTTAACATAAATACCACTGCTAATGCGATCACCATATTATTATGACAAACAGAATGCAAATCATGATACCTGTCCCAACTAAAACTATAATGTATGAATGATTATTTTCATTCAGAAGTGTCGCAAAAAACAAAGATATAGTGTGCTGATTATGCCCATCTGTAAAAACTGGCTCAAAAATTGAGTAAGTCTAAAATTGAAGAAGTTCTCTAGAAATTATTAAAAATTCAAAGCATTAATATAACACTAAATTGAAAAGAAGAATATTCTTAATATGGATTATAAAAGAAAATTATTTCAGCTGAGAATAACTGAATCACTGTATGGATTATTTCTTCCAATTGTACATGTATTTGATTTCTGTAAACTAACTAATGTGTAAAATGTCTCGTCAATAACAATAGCCAAAAATTGTATTAGCTGCAGATTTTAACAAAACTGCATCCCATTCAGCTGAATGTTATGTTGCCAAGGTCATGGTCTGCAAACACAATAAATATAAAGCGAACATTTTTCAATCAAAGGAATCAAAAGAAAAGCAAAGGTCGGTAAAGTGTGTAAAATTTCAGTTGTTGTCAAGGAATCAAACCAGGACCCCTGGTTTTAGCCAAGAGTGACCTACTTAAAAATCATAATGTATAAAAATGTTAAATCATAAACTTAATTCTTTATGTGAGATACTTTGTTACTTTAGAATTTTAGTGTATTAGCTAATGAATCCGCATAAAATACACAAAATTATAACCTAATTTTATTGTTCAGTGCTAGTGTGTTGACAGAACAAACTCCTTTGTCTGAGAACTGAAAGCAGTCATACTGTGTGATGTAACTGTATAGTATTGCATCTAAGAACAAAAATATTAAAATATGTCTCACATTTCACAATGGTGTATAACAGAACTTTGAAAATTGTTGCATTTTAATGTGAACTTCTGTTATACACAGCTTGCCATGGAAAGTACATATATATTTTAATTGTTTGGATTGTAACATTACTGTTGTTTGTGAAATGTATATTTAGGAGCTTTTATATAATATCGCAAAGCATGACACTAGGTAGGGACATATTTTAGTTGTATGGTGAGAGAGCACTTTTCTTTTTAAATAAAATATTGGTGGAAAAAGTGTAGCAATGAATACATACGTTTTCACATGTATGATTAAAATCAATATGCAGTATACTTCATTGGATGTAACCATATACTCTGTTGACTATGACCTTGTCAACTGTTTGCAAACAAGTTTTGTTTATACAGAATGGTAAATAAATACATTCAGCTTGGGTCTCATGTGTTTTCTTAGAGACATAAAATAATATTTACTTGTATACAATACCAACAAGCACTGACAAAACCTATGTTTACAGTGCAGAGTATTTTAAATCAACTTTTAAGTAAAATTTTATTCACAGTGCAGAATATTTTAAATCACAATTAAATGTATGTATAAACAAAGGGATTTAAGAAAAAGCAAAGATCAATGTGAAAAATCTCAGTTTTGGCCTGGAAGTCGAATTTAGGACATCTGGCTTTCGTTTCCATGCTCTAACCACTGCACTACAACAACCCATAATATTTCAAGACTTTCACATTATACCTTTATACTGTTGAGTAGTACTAATTGCTGCAGTTCCTTTCCGGAGGGGGAGGTGTTTCTGGTCAACACTGAAGATGTTCTGATGGCACATAATCTGTGATCTGTTGATTACAAGACTGCTGCACTCGGTACTACTACTCAGCAGTACATGGGCAATTCCAGTACTAATAACGGGGAGGGACCCAAATATATTTAGGTCAAATTATGAAATTTAATGAAAATTGTAAATAATTTGGATATTTATTTATAAATGAAGAGCATAAATTAGCATGTATAAACTAAGTTGCCTGTATTGGTACCCTTGTACATTATAATTTTCTATAAACTTAGTTCTGAGGGTGGGGGCCTGGCCCCCTCAGCCCCCCTGGATCCTCCCCTGTAATATAAAGGTATAATATGGAAGATTTGGATGTTGTGTGCTGTAGTTCATGGGCTAGAGCAATGGTGGTTAAAACCAGGGGTCCTGTATTCAATTTCTTGGCAACAACTGAAATATAAGGTCAGAACTTAAGTACTATCCTATGTCTATTGTGTCAGTGTGAGGAGTACATTTCTCTATCACAAGTTCTAATGCACGGGAGATAGTTTTATATTGTGTGCTTGGAATTGAATGTAGCCATAATAAAATAGTATTTACGATGTAAATCAAATTGTGCCTCCCTAAGATCTTACCTAAAATACAATATTGGCCAAAATCAGGACAGCAATCATTGTATTGCTGGCATACGATATCACAGTAGCAGGTAAGCTGAGAGCCAGTACAGGAAGTTCCTGTACTGTTGCAGCATGTTAAACAAGAACCTGCTCCTACTACCTGAGGCTCTGTAGTGCAGTATCACAAGTAAATTGACATGGTGAACAAAATACAGCCTACTGTACTACTATAAACTCACTTTTAAAGCACAAAAGCATAGCCATGGACACTACAACAATGATGAAATTATTACCCAACTCCATTTTTGTTCCTTCTCTTTGACAAGTTTCACTCAGCAGAAGGAGCTGGAGCTCGTTCTGAATTCTCTGGAGCTCGTTCTGAATTCTCTGGAGTTCGTTAAAAATTGTCCGGAGCGCATTTTTTATGGACTTGCGCAAAACTTTAATGTCGATTATAACTTATTGTTGGAGTTTGAATGTTGTCCACGGTGCATAATGTCCCCTCCCCTCATCTTCCTCTAACCTGGCTTATCATGGCTAGTCCCCCGTCGCCCGTCCTTGGCTTTTATTATGACGGATGAGTAAGGGCATTTGTAAAATAACTATGTAGAAAATATAACAAAATTGGAAAAATAAAACTGCGATCATAACTAAATTTGAAAAAAAGTTTATAGCTGACAATATCTAAATTTGAGTATGGTAAATTAACTACAGCTATAGCTATAACTAAACTTCATTACTAAAACTACACTACACACTGCTTCCACTAAATCTCACCTGTTAGTTTTAATTTTTTGGTTTAGTCAATATCCATTTTTTGAGATTTAGAACAATAAGTGAGGCAGATATTTCTGGCACTATTAAAAAAAAAATGGAAGTACTACTATTGATAAAAAAAAATTGTTGTTCATCACCTTATAATTATAGCTAATGCATTAATACTGCATGATATTGTAGGAGATAAATGCTATGCAATCAGGGCTCATCTTCAACATATGCACACGGTATGCAAGGGATGCACAGAGAGAGAAGACAGTATTCACTATTGAATAGTGACCCAGGAGACACTTATGAGAGGGGACAGAATTCACCATCTCACCAGAAACCAAGCCACTAGCCTGCAAGTTTGAAGCTATGGTGGCTAAAGTCTTGATTAAGCAAGTTATTTTGCTAGTTAGCTTTAGTTATAGGGGCACTACTCTAACTCATTTAATAAGTAAGTCATTCAAATTAGCTTTCCATGCTGGAGTAATATCTTTCAGGTTGTTGTGCACTATTGCCTAGTCATGTTGCAGCCTGAAGTGTACTTTATTAAAGGAGTAGACTATAATTAGAATAGACTCAATAATTGCATTAGTTGGATGTGCCAGTGAATGTGTAGCCTGTAAAACAACACTGCTAATCCCATTACAGCAATATTGTAATACTATGTTTCAAGTAAACTATCTCATACTACATCCCCATGTTGCAGTTTATTTACTATGTTTTGCAGCATTTTTATTCATTTATAACATTCAAACACCACCCTTCACTTTTACTATCATAGCGACATATCAGGAAATTTTTTAACTATGCAACAACTTTAAATTGAAAACATGATACAGTCAATATTTTTAATCATAACTTAACCCGACATTTTGACTTCTTGCTGAAGTTGACCCCTGAAGAGGACTTCAGCAAGAAGTCAAAACGTCGGGTGAAGTTATAATTAATAATATTGGTTGTTAAAAAGAGAAAAATTTTCTATTATTATAATTATTTCAGCTGAAAATGACTATACTTGTAAGCTCAAAGAAAAGACTGATAAAGGCTCATATCGTTATTCTTACTTATACCACTTTGACTAGTATCATGCCGCCACTTATTATAGTGCTGCAATTGAGTAACTTAGTTTCTCAGTTTAGTGAGCTATTTTGGAGTTAAGACCATGCATACGCCAATACCTTTTTCCCTATTCAGTCTACCATGAAGGCAAAGTATCCATCCCACTTAAGTAGGGCACCATGAAAGGGTACGGTCACAATCCCTACAACGTTTCGTCCAATTGGAATGTAATTAATGTATTTGTTTTCTTCCTGCTAGGGTGCCCCCCGTTAAATTTAAAGCATTCGGCTTAATTGGCTTTAGCAGAAGTTTGTTAAAAGTTGGCTAAACAAGCATTGTGATCATTAAAAAGTAGAGAAAGCAAGAAAAGGATATGCTAGCCCTAAGAAAAGCCCTGAAGGCAGAAACTTTTCTGAGACTGTTAGAAGTGTGACACTTAATCCCAATAGTTTCCTAATGGAGCTTTATAAATATCTTGAAGGAATACTTAATATCCTTTTTTTTTATTTCATTTCATACAAATGTGCTGAAAAGGTAGATAAAATTTTCTTTTATCCAGACAATGTAAAAAACAATATTAATATTTCACGGTCCAACACTTTGCATGTCAGAGAGGATTACAGTAACAATATATAATGCAAAAATGTAGTTTATACGCTGAAATTTACCAAGTTATAGTTGGATAGTTATGCTATCAACTATCATTAGCTATTATATAGCTAGTTTTGTGTGAATGGTATGATTAAACCTTTGATTGGTCATTACAATAGCTATGTGGGTAGCCATCTATGGGCAGACTGTCTATGACAGTCATAATATCAATGCTTTTCGTTAATGTGTTTAAGTGTATTTCTAGGTAACTTTGGAATCAAAGCAGCACAAAGTTTAAAACCATTAGTACAGTTGAATAAAATAATACCAACTTATGCATTTTCAGCATGTGATGTACACGCATATGACCATCCTCCTATCAACATCTTGTAACAATTGTTTTTGTTTCTATTGGCCAGTAAAGTAAATATTATAATTCACTTAGTGATAACGTGTTGTCTTAGAGTCTTTAAGTTTTTTTTGTTTACTAGATAGAATTAATAACATTTCACTCTACATAGCAAAGTAATGTTTTGTTTATGTTGTTACTTTACTGGCCAATAGAAACAAAAACAATTGTCACAAGATGTTGATAGGATGGTCTTAATCTTGCTATTCAGGTATCACATGAGCATTAATCTTTCGCTTCAACACTTAATTAACAACAACGATGATGAGGAAAATTATTAATTAGGATAGTTGAGTAAGAATAGTGAACAAATTTAATAAGAGTACGCAAAAGTCCAATTTATAATTTCTCTATAAAATGTATATAATGTTCAATGGAAAAGAATTGAATAAAATTCTGCAAACACAAGAACAATAACTGAAAAAAAGTCAAAAAACTTGATGTTTACAGTCAATACATCTCTCAATTTTCAAGTAGCAATTGTATCTATTTACTGAATGTGTTTCCTTGCACACTTTGTTCTGATTCTTCTGATGTTTTATTTGTCTTTTTTCTCTTGTCAACCATTGTATACATGTCAGATATATTACCAGAAGTAGAGTTAGCTGCTTTTCCTGTTGGCTTTCTTTTGGCTTTTTTATCTACTACTGCATAGAGATCAGTTACTGTCGAACCACTTCCTGCTGAATATTGTGGCTTTATTTTCCCTTTTGCTTTTTTATCTACTGTGGCATACATTTCAGTTATATTCGAGGGGTTAAATATATCATCTCTTAATTTTGTTTCCTTTTTCTTACTTCTGTCAACTACTGAGTACAGTCTAGAAGTATTTTCATCACAGGAAACTTTGTGAATTTCTGCACTGCTATTATTTTGGCCTTTATTATCTGCATATATTTGACATAATTTTGTCCGAAGACTTACAGTTAGTACAATAACTATTAAAATGAAAATCACTACCATAACAATTGTTATTGAACTGGCAACAATTACTGCTGTATTAGTGGAATTAGTAAGTTTTGTTGTATAGTAAAGTACACTTCTACTTGTGGTTGACATTATATCATCTTCAACGTTTACTTCCGTATCCTGGGAAGTGAAGCTATTACTTTGAGTTGAAATAGCAATTGAAGCAGAAACTGTAGATTTTGGATTATTCCCTATAAAAATAATACACAAGAGCAAGTGCCAGATATATTTTGAACCAGTGTTAAATTACAAGAAACTAAGGTGATAACTTTTTGAAAATTTAAAGTTTCATATTATTTGAAGGACCTTGAGTGATGACATCATCATTTATACTGTAACTAACTGATGATTAAAAGCATACTAATGCAACAAAACTAACAGAAACTCTACAGTGACAACACAAGATAAATTTAGCATTATATTATATAGTTCTATATACTATACTTTTAATTATAAAAGTTGATTATCCTCACTATCTATACTTTCATATAGATTGCTCATCAATGGTAATGATAATAAGTCAATTTTAATAAATTTGATCATTACTTACTTGATGAAATATTAATTTGAGCTTCTTCAATAATTCCATCGCTATTGGGAACTCTGCAAGTATAAACTCCCAATGGTCCAAAAACATTACCTTTTTTAACTAATCTTACTTCTCTTGCAAATCCTATACGAACAAATGTGTTGTTTTCAGTGCTGTCTTGATTTGCGATTACTTTAGAATTGCTTGGATAATACCAGTCACCAATGGGACCACTATTGTTATTAGTATCACTTTTTCTGCAGCAATTGTTGTTCACATAAGAAGTATTACACACAAGAGCATTTCCAAGGAGGTCACGTCTTGTATCATTGCCTATGTTCTCTATAAGAATTGTATTTCCATCACAATATATTTCACCACTTAAAGTGAAATACAGACCATTCTTTGGTAGATCTATAAGTTCATAATGTTAATTAGATATATTTCATTTATTACAACATATCATGTCACTGTAACTTGTATTTATTTGCTTGCTAATGAGAAGTATATAATATAATGCTAAAAAAGTACTCAAAGCAAACTTAACATCATATAATATTTTTTTGCATTGCCATTTGATGTAGATGATTTTGAAAAGGCAGACAAAAAATCTTCTACCCAGCCAACTGAAACAATTATCTCAATAGATATTTAGAGAGCAATATTTGTAATGTTCTCAGCACAAAAGTTTTAACTAATATAACAGTGCTCTTTAAAATGTACTTGTATTGTACAATTTACTTCAGAAGATTATTTGCATAATTTGTTTGTTTTGCTATCAACTATTAGCAATAATTGTGTATGTTAATTTTTCAGAATCTGTCATTTGATTGCTCAAGACATAGCTAATTGGTAGCCTAATCATTAGACCCTAGGGACAACTATTATTGTGGTTTCTTGCTGATGTTTGTTTAAATAATTTGAAAGCAAGCACAAATTTTAAAGTATTACCATAGCTGGATGAAACTTACCAGTTTTTTGCATATTCAGCATTATTTAAATCATGTGATGTAGCTACAAATATTTGACCATATTGTCAACAACTTATAACAATGTTATTGTCATTGGGTAGTAAAGGGAAGGCAATAATAAGTTTACTTAGAATCTTAAGGGTGCTGCGACAACGCCCACGCACATATTCACAATAATTGGATTTTGGTTGCTAGGGATTACTAACTTTTTTCTTGGTGTTTGTAGAGCTCCAACTAAGGGTGGATCCTAAAGAGTACTGCTAATGGACTAACTAAATAAAAAGAACGGGCCTTGGGAGCCTGTTTCGTTCAAGTTACGAGCTCCTCAGCCTCAAGTATATAATCCACAACTCCTCCGCGGGTGCCGTCGCTGACGAGCCCATTCTTCGTCTACTGCTACATTTGTTGATTGTCTTCAAAACCTTCGTTGTACTTTTTCTCAATTCTGCTTTGTTTTGTCTAGTTGACTGTGCTGATTTGATCATCGCGGCAGCGCGCCCGAATTTTTTTCTTTCAAAAAAAATTGCAACGAACATTTTGTAGCTAAGGTCATAGTCAGCCTGTGTACGAAATTTGGAGTCATTTTCTACTCGTAGTTTTTCTGAGAAGAAACACAAAATAGACTCCAGGACTAAAAATTAGTCCACGCGATCTTTTGGCAGAGACTGGATTACTTTCAAACCACACCCACAACAGATTCAATTAATTCCCGCGGGAAAGTGAGTTCCTGGTGCTCTCTAACTTTCGGGCACCTACCGTTAGCAAACCAGTTATCTGGCCGCCTTTCCTTCTCGATGATAAGCCCTACTGAAACGAGTGTGAGGAGATTATTGTAGTCTAGTTAATAGTGTTTTTCTCGGCATGGTCAGGTAAGGGAAGCCTTTTATCAAGCTAGCTAGATGCATATTCAGTGTGTGTATGTACCTATAATAGATTAGTGAACCATTTTGCTGCTGGAAAACTCTACAGTTTCAGTTTGTGTACAGTTTTCTGTACTTAGCTATTCACTTCATTTGTTTATTCATCCTTACTTAGCTAGCTACATCACAAAATATTCATCTATATTTAGCTGGCTATTTCAAAATATTTTTTATATAAAATAAGTATCATTATTATTATATACATTCATAAAAATTATCACTGGTCATCACAATACTGTTAAATAAAAAAATCATGAGTGATATATCAGGAAGAAGTTTTGCACAAGAATACAAAATTAAAATAATGGAGTCATTAGTGCGGTATTATTTACCTGTCAAAGCTTGGATACAATCTTGGAGCCAGTGTCTGCTCTAGGGAGAAACAATACTGATAAAGTAAGCCAAGAAATACAATATCAAACTGCTGCGCTCTTTACAAACTTATAGCGGGGGCGGGGCCTCGGTTAGTTTATCAATTGGTAGGCGGGAAGCTTTGAATTACCCGCGCAAGCTAAGTTAGCGGTTGTTTTTACTAATGCGAGCATGGCGGATTTTTGTGGTTATTTGTGGTGCTTGCGGGTGCGCGCGCGTTGCTATGTCGCAGCACCCTTAAGATAATATTGTTTACATGATAGAACTAATATATAACAACATTGTACTTTATAGCAAAGTAATATAATTCCTTTTGCTTTAGATGTTTGTGAAGTACCATTAATCTACAATAACAATGGACTTATTGCCACTTTTTAAAAATAATGTTTAGAGTAACAACTATTTGACAACAATATTTATATAAGTAGTAGCAACAGAATAACAGCAGTAATCCTAGCTGGCTATAGCTTGTCATAGTCAGATAATACCAGAGTTTTATTTGATACAGGTCATGTATGCTATTATTATTGTCTGAATGAATAATAAGTGTGGCAAAACTACAGTACTAAATAAATCTCAAACGTGCTGTCTAAATGTATAATAATATCATCCCTTATTGTCTGTTACACAGTTAACTTTTCTGTGGTTATACTTTTGCTACAGCTGATTGAATGTAAAAAGTTTTTATACATTGACTAAATCATGTAAGTGCAAATATTAAATTAAAATTTTATATTTTAGCTCTAGCTCACAACATCTTTTAGCATCATCCAAGTTTTTGTTAGATAACAAATAAATCATTTCCATATCTGTTGTTTACATGCCAATTGCACTTGAAACCTACTTCTGTGTTTTATTATTGCATTGACACTCCTGTTTTATTTTTTAATCATACTCTTCATGACAAGGGAAACTCTGAGTAAGGCCTATGAAAAAAACAAACTATCCTTCAAGGTGCTTGTGTAATAAAACTGAGTACTAGTTGTGTAAAATCGGGGATTTGTGAGTTGATTTAAAATGTCTGTGTTGCAGATAGCACTTTCACTGACATGTTTATTTCAAGCAGCTAATTAATAGCAAACACAACAGTTTCAGGTTTGTGTCAGGACACATCTGAGTATATCTTGTTAGGTATGGCACAATGAATTGGGCATTCTTTTAAATGTACTGTAGTTTGAGGTTCATCTTGAGCAATATTTTCCTCTCCGTAAACGCCAATTTTTTATAAATGTATTCTAGCACTTAAACTTATGTTTTGGAGGTACTGCAGGGAACAAAGCTTAATAATATGTTTTACTTTCATTTTTTTTCCTTGACCAAATTGATCTAGGAAGCTACATTAATTTTGATTATTTATTTCTGCACTAAGGACAGTTCTATGGTGCCCTGCTACACAGAGGACTACATTGGCTAGGTGTCTAATAATGATTTGGGAAGTATTATGGTGAAATTTAAAAAAAAATGCTTTTACAGTAACTAGCCAACATTGTCACTATAAAATATACTAATAACTTTTCATAAAACGTTTAAATGGACACAAAAATTTTTAACTATCAATTGTTAGTCAGGAGTTCCAAGTCAGGTTTATAATTGCAAATAAATGAATATTTTATTATCCCAAATACAATTACAAATGGACAAAATCACGTGTGTTTCATAATATTATATGCATCTAACTGTTTAACTGTTTATAGATTCAAACAACTTTAATACATTTCATAGGCTATTCAGACCACCTTTATCCTTTTTATTACGTTAATTTACATCCCACTTAAACCCTTCCACGCCTTATTATTATTATTCACATCATGAGTAGCTATGCTTAAATCTTACTTCACAATTTTAAAGCAAACTTGCTACTCTAATTTTTTAATCAAAATTAAATGAATCTTTCTTCTCACTTTGGAATGAAAGAATCATCAACTAGTATTATTGTCTTATAAATTCCTCTTAGTCCATTGAATAGACATCCTAACAGAAGAACGTAGTATATTATATGTGCGACGTTCATCTCAACATCAGTTTTTTGGGATAATGCAAGCTAAAAAAATATTGCAAGAAATAGCTATCTGAATATTGCTGAAATATCACTCTACGCGCGTATGTTGCATTACTGGTTATATACTCGATGAACCGCAGAGCTGACCCAATGTTTAGCTGAAACTATTCCAGGCCATAAATGGAACGTTTACATCACTGATAATGTTTTATTTGAAATGGGGCAGACCCCGGTGCCTACGGACCTGGTTGCTTTCCTGAAAAGAGTAGCTTGACTAAAAAAAATCATAGGTAAAAAAGTCCATTGCCTGTTTGAAGTAGCTAATTGAAATTGTTTTTGTTTTTTTTGCAGTCATCCCACAAAGTAATGGTACAATCTCTTTAATGGGCTGAAAAGAAACATTAATCTCAAGTTTGAAGCCTATATAAAAAAAGTTGGAGTAGTTAGCTAATAATAAATATTCTTGATATTCTTCTCCACTTATCTAGTGGGGGAAAATTAATTACCCAAGAAATTTCAACCACCAGTAAATTGTGAGGCAAATATGCACAATACAATGATTTCAATTTCTTTTTGGCGGAGAAACCGAGTACTGTATCACTATTTCGCATGCGTTGTAGTGATACAGTACTCGGTTCGTCCGCCAGCCGGTCAGTCATCCGGTCAGCCATCCTGTCACACACAAATAGCGATCTCGAAGGAAGCGCGCCCCCAAAGATTGTGAAACTGGCGTCAAAATGTTGCACTGGACAACTTAAATGTGATGTGACATAGCAACGCGAGTACTCCACGAATACGGGCGACCATAGTGGTGGAAATTGTGTAGCTAGCAGTGACTACAAACAATGTTTTCACATGTGTAAGATTAATACCATAATACAGTATCCTTCATTGTATGTAACCATATACACTGTTGACTATGACCTTGTCAACTGCTTTGTTTATACAGAATGGTAAATAAATACATTCAGCTTGACTATAATGTGTTTTCTTAAAGACATAAAATATGCAGAGTACTTTAAATCATCTTTTAAATGAAATTTTTTTATAGTGGTAGTATTTTAAATTAAATGTATGTATTAGACTTATCCCAGAATATAATAAGTATTACACTCTTCAGGTGATATAGTGAGATATTTCATTCTAAGGCTTTATTTCGCTCACATCTGGCTGATAAAAATGCATTAGCCTGCTCATGAAACACTTATAATGTAGCAAGTATTGTACATACTTATATACAATATTATATTATATTTATACTCACTGGAGTACATTGTCTATGCTACAATAAGGTAGTTTGGATGAATTGCTTCTAAATACCTCTATATGAACTGGCCTTTGCTTTAGAACATTGGCATATGTTTGTGGTCCTGCTGCTACAATTAGCATAACTTCTAAACTCATTAACTTTTTAAAATCCATTCACAGAGATACACAAAGTCTTTAATCTCACAAAACAATATATATACACGGTTAAACTAATGTTTTAGTTTGCTGACAGGTTCCACTTGGAACAGCCACTTAACTCTTAAGAAGTTAAAAACATTGTTTTCCTAATTTTAACCTTGGAGAGTATCTATGCTGACTATGCACATGTTTGAACAAATAAGCACAGCATTTATGCAAGCTGTGAGTATGTTTTTATCTATACACAAGTGGAAAACAGCAACAGTTTTTGTCACCAACTTCCCACAAACCTTTTTAGAGTGCATTGCAGCAACTTAGTGCTCAAAAAACAATTGGGAAGCAATGTCCCATTAGTAAGAAATACATCATTAGTAGCTACCATAACAGATGGGAAAACATAAACCGAAAATGTCAAGCTATAAACAAAAATAAGAGTACTGTTTGCATTGATGCAGCTTTCAAATGCATAGAATAACAGTGCACCATCAGAGTACTGGTTGATACTATCCTGAGTGGTCATGTTCAATCAAGAAGTACGTTTGCACACATGCATGGATAGGGGCTAGACTTGATTTATTCCTTTTTATATCACTTGCATATGATTTTAGCTGTTTGTAAGTGGGGGAACTCATTATAAAAGTGGTGTGGTGGAGTTGAAAGAATAGTGAGCTATTCTGGAGTATACCCAACTACTGGGTAAAGTTCAGAATGTAGTAAATGAGGCCACAGATTTCGTGTATGATGGAGAATTGAGTTGAATTATTAATGCTACCTCTACATCTAAAAATTATTAAGGGTGCCCGCACACCGCCTATGCAATTTTTTATTGATGGTTGGTATGCACGATTACTACTATTGTATACTTACAGGGGCTTCTCCACTACAACACAAGGACAAAGTACCTTCCGAAGGAGCCACTCACTAATTTTAGAGCAAATCTGGAGGAAATATCGGGGCCTGGTTATAAAACTTTGAGGCACTTTTTTGGAGTGGTGCGGTAAGTTAGAGCTCCGCAATTTGGTGCACTACTAGCCTAGCCGATACTCTACTGCAAGACAAGGCGACTCTCTTGTACCTGACTCACTGTTCACGCCACATCCCAGGCCAGGTATGCAGCACAAAAACTCTACGCCACTCTTCCGCCCCCGCGTCCGAACCAACCATCTAAGGAACTTCTTTCCAATAAACGTGGTGGGAAAGTGGAATGCCATCCCTGACGATGTTGCCTCGGCCTCTTCAACTCTCTCCTTCAAACTTAAACTTAAACACCTTTACTTGTCTTAACTCATTATCAATTTATTCATTTATTTCACTTCATTACTACCTCATGTTTGTGTACTTGTGTGTGAGTTTCCCCCCCTTTATGTTAGGAAGGCCTTAAGAATAGCTGAGCTAGTTGGCCTCTCCTGTCTGTTTATCAGCAATGCAATAAAAAAAAATTTTATTTTTAAAAAGACGAGTTCTTATTCATTTCAATATTACTTTATGATATATTCGCAATTTTTTCTATTTATAAGATATTAAAAAATTCTCGTTGTAGTGCAGTTCATTTTTTTGGTTTACCGATGTATACAATTTTTGTGTCGTTCTCATAATTAGTTTGTATTGGTTCTAAAAAGAGCCCGCCTATATCAAGAGTAAACAAACATCAATACAACAATAACAAAGAGTCAGAAGAGAGAGCAGTTCATTGGAGATAGCCAGAGGTGAAGGTATTAGATCTGCGCAGCTTGGGAAGTCTTCGCTCCGCAGAAATCGAGCGTGGTGGATCCATCCACTTGAGTTCAGGTGCCAGAGTCCGGAGAACGGCTACTGGAGGAGAGGCAGCCTGGTGCACCTTGCCGCGTGAGCTCAGACGACGTATGGAGAGTTGCTGTAAACGAATATGAGACAACAAGAAGCTAAACTAAAACACCACAACTTCGCAAAGTATACTTCTGCTACTACTGCGCGATTGTTTCTGCTCGCGTATTATCGAATGGTGGGGTATTGGTGGGGAATAAATTAATGTCCGGATCTAAAGGCGGTGCGCGTTGCTATGTGAGGCACCCTTAAACACTTGGAACCTTCTACTGGTGAGCTTTTAACATTTGATATGGTGACTTTCTATTATTTTCTAAACCAGGTGTCCTAGAACAAAGATTGTTAAGAAACCGACAACATTATGCATTTAAAAAGCTGCATCTAAGAAACAAAATGCACTCATTTTCTGCCTATACGACTCACATTTTTTCGTTCTTCTATGCAGACAGAAAACTGCTCAACATTTATTAAATATTGCATATGCACAAGAACAATACAGATCAACTTGATTTAAGTACAGTAGCCAAAGTTTTTGCAGATAGATGTGACTGAAGTAAATATTTTGGACACTATTAAATTTCATTTATGCAATGTATCAGGTAATTATTGTACTGTATATCTATTTTTGCGATTTTTTTTTTTTTAAAACCTGAGGACATTGAGCCCCAAATTTTAACAGGTATTGTACTATTTATACCTATTAACTATAATTTAAATACCTGTTTTCTTAAATGCTAAGTATAGTATACAGTAGCTTTCTGGTTAGGACATGATTCACTATTGAATAACACACTGAGCATAATTAAGTGGACTCGCTTACTCGCACTGCAGGTCGTAAACTTTCTTAACTTCTGTATGCATGTAAATTATTATTGCTGTATCACACAGCTACATTACTAATATGACGTACATACGTTCAGTCATACATAAGTGTAGTTATCCTAGGCAGCTAAACCTCTCATCCTTATCAGTACTGGTGGCCAGGGATCATGATTTTGGATAGTTTTATCGTCAACTTATTGATGCCCTTATAATTTTTTTTCACTTTAATCTGCACTTGAAGTTGTATACACAGTAGCAATACACCATAACTGATGCCAACACCACTCACTAACTCAGGGTATCATGTGATGAGCAGTTTTGTCTAGTTTATTAGAGAATGGTAGCTATCTATGGGTTGGAGATTATAATAGAACAACAGTGTATTATTCTTGACGTGGTCCTCAATGTCAAGGGGGAAAAAAAAAAGGAAAGTAAAATTTATACCTCATTAGCACTATTTCATTAGTAAATGGATTCATCTTGCTTGTATTTGCACATCATTTTATGTGAAAGTATGTATTATTCACTCTTAAAAATGGGCAGTCCGAAGAACTTAGTTTTGGTAAATAGGAGGTGCTGCCTATACACCCCTAATATTGTCTACATATCATATGAAGAAAGACTAGAGGATATAAGCTATTAAATAAATATGCTCATTTGGTATATATTGTATTGGTGTGGAAGCTATAAGGGTTCAAAGAGGGGTGTCCCAGACATCGCATACCTTGCGAGGTATTATTTAATCGGAGTACTGTAGCTAAAAGCTATTTTTTCAGCTATGTATACTGTGAGAATGCAGATCCACTATGGGTATTATTCTCTAATTGAGTGTTCATGTTACATTGTTTATCCAACATCGTTATCCATAAAGAATACCAACGATTTTTGGGAATTTGTTAGCTACAGATTAAATAAAAATGACTTCTTACCCTTTCCATCTACAAGTCCATTGAGTAGACATCCCAGAAGAAAATAGTACATAAGTAAGCTGTTCATCTCAGCATGAAGTATATAGGAAAGTTCTAAAATACAATTTAGCCCAAGCAAACAACTAATCTATTAGCTCACTAATGCCGTTACTATAACCCCGCAAGTAACGTTGCACCACGCCATTACGCAAAATTATGCAAATTTAATTGAGCGCAACCATTCTACGGGATATACAAGATGGTGCTTTTCGCGTTATTAGGGACCTGACACAGGAAGTTAGAGTCAGGACGTATATTCTTAAGGTATCTTCATTAGAAAAGCACAAGAAAGTGTTGATTGCTTTTGAAAGAAACTAACGTGCGTTATTCATGGCTTTTTATTATTTTCCATCACAATAATTGGCGGCGAGCGGAGAGAGCGAGACAATATTAAGGGTGGATAATGCAAAATCGGGTATATGTTATTGGCGAGAGAGCGAAGCGAGCGAGACAGTATTAGGGGTGGATAATGCAAAATCTGGTATATTTTATTGGCGAGCGAGCGGAACGAGCGAGACAGTATAGGGGTGGATAATGCAAAATCGAGTATATGTTATTGGCGAGCGAGCGAGACAGTATTAGGGGTGGATAAAGGGGTAAAAATGAAAAAATCGGGGATGTTTGTTGGCGAGCGAGCGTAGCGAGCGAGACAGTATTAGGGGTGGATAATGCAAAATCGGGTATATGTTATTGGCGAGCGAGCGTAGCGAGCGAGACACTTACAGGGGTAACACAATCGAAAATCGGGGATGTTTATAAATTTATTTGTATATATGTTTGGACGTACGTATGTCATTTTGTACTTTGACCCTCGCGTTTTTGTGTTAGTTATTTGTTCGACCCCGTCCCAAATTGCACTAAACAGAATCCTCCAGTTTATCGATCAGTACCCGTATCACCCTAGAAATTGAATTGTTTACCGTTTTGAATTCTTTTGCGGGTGCATTTAATACTTGAAAACTTAAGGGACTTCCATTTCTATTCGAGTTAGTGGCGGTGGTAAGTCAATGCGCTCTTTGTCATGGTTATAAGCCGTGCGCACAGTATTTACCTGAAAATACATTGTCCACTAGACTACTGCGAAGGTAAGTCTGTGTAGGTGCATGTCCAGTTGTGTCAAAGCATTGTGTGTTACTAGCTAAAGAATATCACAAAGAAAAGTTTTAAATAACGTGTATTGTTCTGTTATTGTTGTTTTTTCCTTCAATTCAAGCAGTTGCAGAGAGTTGTTACTATGGCACTGAAATCCCTTTACCCTGTATGCTAAATTAAAAAAACTGGACCTTATTTTCAGTAGCTTCAGTGTTAGAAGTCAATAAAAATAGTATAGTCTTTAGGCTCGCTCGCCATTTGTGCTCAAGCACACCACTAGTATGTATATATGTATGTGGGATGGTACGTATGCCCTTTAAACGCGCGCGCGGGGAACTCTTTTCTCCAAAAAACACGGCTTTTTAGGCTTGACCCCAGTTTATTCTGAAACTACAGGATTAAGCAAGCCTTACTTTATACTTAAGCTCCAAAGTGTGAGAAAATTCCTTCCAAAATGCTTGCTTTTCATGGCCGTAGGAGCTGGGGCGTCTGGGGCGGCCAGAGCCGCCCCACTTTTTTGACTTCCCTTGTACTTTGACCCCTCAGTGGTTGGTACTTATCGTCAACGCTTTCCGTCTGGCCGACGTGCGGGAAATGACTTCTGCTACTTCTTCTACGGCTTCTTCCAGCCACTTGACCGCTCTAGCGGACGATAAACCAAATCAACCTACTAAATTCCACTTCCCTCAGAGAGAATTTGGTAAGGCTTCAGTGGTGTTTCGTTCATTTCAGCCTCAATGGTTTAAAAGGTGGCCATGGTTACATTACAGGGAAGAGGGAGACCTGGCTTTTTGTTTCACTTGCATGACAGCCTTTAGAAACCAACACCTTCATGCTGTTTCTACTAAGGAGCAATCTTTTATTTCAGTTGGATTTTGTAATTGGAAAGATGCCAGTAAAAAATTTAATAAGCATCTGGAAAGTCATTGTCACAAAGAAGCTGTGCTGAAAACCACTGCTACTGTGAATGTTTGTGAAATACTGTCATCTGGATTGGCAAAGGAACATTTGGAACGAAGACAATGTTTCTTAAAGGTGCTTTCTAGTATACGTTTTTTATCAAGGCAAGGCCTGGCACTCCGTGGTGATGGTGATGAGTCTGATTCAAATTTTATGCAGCTAATTAACCTGCGTTCCGAAGATGATGAAAGGATTTTAGATTGGATTAAAAAAAAACGGATAAATACACCTCACCAGAAATGCAGAATGAAATGATTAAAGTTATGGGTCTATCAATTGTTCGCAAGATTGCCTCAAATATTCGAAGTTCACCATTTTATACTATTATGGTGGACGAAACAACAGACATGGCCAATATAGAACAAGTAGTAGTTTGCCTCAGGTGGGTTAATGAAATATTTGAAGTACAGGAAGAATTTGTGGGTCTCTATCAGGTAGAATCTGTGCATTCTGAGAAAATATATCAAGTTATTACTGATATACTGTTGAGACTAAATCTGTGTATGTCCAAGGTACGTGGCCAATGTTACGATGGTGCTTCTGTGATGACAGGAGTAAAATCAGGTGTAGTGGCCAGAGTGAAAGCAGCTGAACCTAGAGCTGTGTTCACTCACTGCTATGGGCATGCACTAAATTTAGCATGTGCAGATACGTTTCGACAGTGCAAATTGATGCAAGATGCTTTAGATACTACACACGAAATCACTAAGCTAATTAAAAAATCTCCTAGACGTGATAGTATATTTAAACAATTAAAAGAGGAAGTGGCTTGTGATGGATCTGGAATTCGAGTATTATGTCCAACAAGGTGGACAGTGAAAGCTGAAGCATTAAACAGTATAATAAACAACTTCAGTGTTTTATTAGAGCTCTGGGATGAATCACTAGATGTTGTCAAGGATTCTGATATGAAGGCTAGGATTCAAGGTGTTGCTGCTCAAATGAGAAAGTTTGAATTCTTTTTTGGAGTTTCTTTGGGATTTCTCATTTTAAGGCATACTGACAACCTGAGCAAAACTCTACAAAGAGCAGATATGTCAGCAGCTGAAGGTCAAGAAGTGACGAGCTTAACTCTAGCAACACTGAAGTCCTTACGAAATGATTCTAGTTTTGATCTGTTTTGGAAGCGAACATGTGCTGTTGTAGATAAATTGGATATAAATGGGCCCACCTTACCACGACGTCGTAAAGTTCCACGGCATCTTGATGATGGATCAGAACAATCATTTCCAGAGACAGTAGAACAGCACTATCGCATTGTGTATTTTGAAGCACTGGACCTTATTATCTCACGTGTTTCTGATCGTTTTGACCAGCCTGGTTACAAGACATATTCAAAGGTACAGAATCTACTTCTCAGAGCTGCTAGATCCGAAGATTATAGTGAAGAACTTCAGTTTGTTCAAACATTCTATGGCTCAGATTTTGATCCAGTACAACTTTCAACTCATCTCGAAATATTTTCAAATGTTTTTCACCAATCTAAGAGAGTTACTCTCTCAGATATTTTAGTGTATTTTCGTGGTGGTTCTAGTCAAATTCACTTGATATCTCAAGTAGGCAAATTATTAATGTTATTATTAGTGATGCCAGCAACAAATGCTCAAAGTGAGAGATCATTTAGTGCTGTACGACGAATAAAATCATATCTTCGTACTACTATGTCACAGCAGCGACTCAATCATTTGATGATTCTACATGTTCATCAGAGTGAAACTGACAATTTAGATCTCATTCAAGTAGCCAACGATTTTATTGATGGCAAAGATCATAGAAAGAAGATATTTGGAATTGAGTTCAAGCAAACTGATCTTTCAAAATAAATATTTTCATATACACTTAAACTTCACTATTTAAATCCTTCATTTATTCTGGAATTTCTCAATTATATTATCAATCATTTGTGCACTTCTCCCCTAATTCATTCAATCAATATTCATTTGTGTAATTTCTCATTTAGCTAATTTATAGCTATATATTTTTGTGCAATTCTACTTAATTCATTCAATCAATATTTCAGTCTAATCTAGTATTGTGATATTTTGTACCTTTTCAAAGAGACAATTACACATAACAATGTAGATAAAGCCTATTTCATATAACTCTAGGTAAAGTTTAGACTGAGCATGGCCTCCCCACTTTTGAAACCCTTCCTACGGGCCTGCTTTTCAAGAAACAAAAAGTTGATTCGACCGGTTACTATGGCATTGAAGACCCTTTTCCAGACTTAATTTCAAAACTTCGCCGTTTTATGGGGGGGACGGAGTGCCGGTTGTTGGTTGTCAAGAGCTGTTGGTAGTCAGAATGCCGTAGTATTAATTCTAAGGAAGCTACTACTTCTCGAGGGAAGCTGAGGTTAGTACGTAATTCCATATTTGTTAGCTAAATATGCAAAATTAACTCTGGCCTTTCTTTTTTGTAGCTAAGAGCTTGTCAACAGTGACTGGTAAATTCAAATAGTCAGATTGGCTCAAATTTGGTACTACAAAAGTTACCACTGCTCAAGAAAATGAGGTAAGAAAATAATTTTGTATTTGTGTGCTAAAATTGATTGTTTTTGTTTTTGTAGGTGAGAGCTTGTTGTCAAGAATTCAAGGTAATTCAGATGGTCAAAGTAACTTCAATCAGAAGTTATCAATACTCAAGAATGATGTAAGTAGTAATTCCATATTTTGTTGGCTAAAATTACAAATAATAACACCGGTTTATTTTTTTATCGTAGCTGAGAGCTTGTTCAAGAGTTACTGGTGATTGAGATTATCAGAATGGTTGATGTTTGATACTACAAAAGTTACCATTAATCAGGTAAGAGAGTGATTTTGTATTTGTTTGCTGAAATAAAAGGTCATAACTGCTATTATAGTGTTTGCATGAACTAAGCTAAAACATAGTAACAATACTTAGTTTTATGTTACCTAACATCAGGCTCGCTCGCCATTTGTGCTCAAGCACACCACTAGTGTATTAGTGTATACGGACGAACGTATGTCATTTTGTACTTTGACCCTCCGTGTTTTTGTGTTCGCTCCGCGTTCGACCCCGTCCCAAACTTCACTAAACAGAATCCTCCGGAGCGACCATTACCCGTATCACCTTAGAAATTGAATTGTTTACCTCTTTGAATTGTTTTGCGGGTGCAGTTAAAACTCTAAAACTTATGGGAGTTTCATTTCTATTCAAGTTAGTCGCTATTTGTCACAGTTATAAGTCCTACTCAACAGCATTTACTGGAAAATTCATTGTCCACTCCATTTTACCCGTTTAAGTTGTGTCTGATTTCTAGCCTAATCTTAAGTCTTACATAGGAGAAGATACTAATTAATTTTTTGGCTGGTGTGAGTTATCTTGGTTAATTCCCTATTTGTCATAGTTAATCATAGCAACAGTATTGATCTGACCTGAAAATTCATTGTCCAATAGCCAAATCACTGAAGAAAGTAAGTCTTGCGTTGGTATATCAAGTGAACAAGTGTATGTGAAGGTGCTGTGTGTTACAAGGACTGCTTAGCTAATGAAAAAATTTTAACTTTACTGACAGGTTAGGTTTTTGTCTCTGACCTATCTGATTTTTTGCCTACACAGTTACGTCTTGTGTACTTATTGAGTTCATTTTCTAACTGATAGCATTCAAATAGAAAATTTACATTTGGTCCTATATTGAAGAGAACAATATTGTAGACTTTTTCAAGGTGTGGCCACTTTTAAAACCATGGAGGGGTGCTATGCCCATAACCACAAACTTCTGAGTTTTGAGCTAGCTAGAGAGCCATCGCATAACTCTTCATGATAATACAAAGATTACACATTTTAAAGGATATATTATTATATGTTTATAAGTGGTTAAAATATATAATTATAAGTGGTTAAGATAGATAAGTTATTTAAATATAATTATATTTTTAAGTGGTTAAGATAGATAAGTTATTTAAATAAGTGGTTAAGATAAGTTTTTTAAATAACCATTATACGTATTTCGACTTCTGGTATTGCTGTCTACAAAAAAAAGTGCATCATATCATAACAGCTACAGGTTAAACCATAATGACTTACCTATTTCTTTTTCTTCTTCTTTTTTTCTGTATTAAAATGAAGTAAATTATGAGAATTTTAATACTATATATCTACTCACTTTATTGTTTAAAACTTTTTTTAATTGCTGAGCCACTGGCTCAGTCTTCTCTTCATTCTGTCTTCCATTCTAGCACAATATATCACAACTGATACAATTCTTCTCCTAAATAAATGTTCTGCCATTAGTTCCGGTTCCATGATTAAAACAATACTGATAGCAGGTGACCATGCGCAAACTACACAAAACCGATGGTAGTCGCGCCGAGAACATTTCTCCCGCCTTTTATTCTTGCACGTACTGTGCAGCGATCGATTTTTTTGAATTGTATAAAAACCAGGTAAACTGAGCACCCACGTCATTGCTACCTGGATACTAGATTCCTAAAGCAATTGCGGTGTGGATTAGGCGAACTAAGGCTAAGTTCTAACACAGTAACAATACTTCGTTTTATGTTACCTAACTACAGGCTCGCTCGCCATTTGTGCTCAAGCACACCACTAGTATGTATATATGTATGTGTGGATGGTACGTATGCCCCTTAAACGCGCGCGGGGGGAACTTTTTTCTTTAAAAAACACGGCTTTTTAGGTTTGACCCCAGTTTATTCTGAAACTACAGCATTAAGCAAGCACTGAAGCTCCAAAGTGTGAGAAAATTCCTTTGAAAATGCTTGCTGTTCAAGAAACAAAAAGTTGATTCGACCGGTTACTCTGGCATTGAAGACCCTTTACCAGATTTAAATTCAAAACTTCGCCTTTTTTTCCGGCTAAGCTATTTAGTTGTCAAGAGCCACCTGTAGTCAGTACTAAGAGAGCTATCACTACTTCTGAAAAGCGTATATAAGCACATAAAGTATTAATGCTAAGGAAGCTACTACTACTCGAGGGATGCTGAGGTAAGTACTTAATTCCATTTTTGTTAGCAAAATATGCAAAAAATAACTCTGGCTTTCTTTTTTTAGCTAAGAGCTTGTTGTCAACAGTGACTGTTAAATTCAAATAGTCAGAATGACTCAAATTTGGTACTACAAAAGTTACCACTGCTCAAGAAAATGAGGTAAGAAAGTAATTTTGTATTTGTGTGCTAAAATTGATTGTCTTTTGTTTTTGTAGGTGAGAGCTTGTTGTCAAGAATTCAAGGTAATTCAGAGGGTCAAAGTAACTTCAATTTGATGCTACAGAAGTATCAATACTCAAGAATGAGGTAAGTTGTAATTCCATATTTGTTGGCTAAAATTACAAATAATAACACTGGTTATTTTTTATCGTAGCTGAGAGCTTGTTCAAGAGTTACTGGTGATTGAGATTATCAGAATGGTTGATATTTGATACTACAAAAGTTACCATTAATCGGTAAGAGAGTGATTTTGTATTTGTTTGCTGAAATCAAATGTCATAACTGCTATTATAGTGTTTGCATGAAGTAAGCTAAAAATAGTAACATTTTATGTTACTTAACTATCAGGCTCGCTCGCCATTTGTGCTCAAGCACACCACTAGTTTGTATGTATAAATGTATGTATGGATGGTACGTATGCCCTTTAAACGCACGCGCGGGAAACTTTTCTCAAAAAAACACAACTTTTTAGGCTTGACCCCAGTTTAGTCAGAAACTGCAGCATTAAGCAAGGCTTACTTTATACTTAAGCTCAGAAGTGTGAGAAAATTCCTGCGAAAACACTTGCTTTTCAAGAAACAAAAAGTTGATTCGATCGGTTATTATGGCATTGAAGACCCTTCTCCAGACTTAATTTCAAAACTTCGCCGTTTTATGGGGGATACGGAGTGCTGATTGTTGATTGTCAAGAGCCATTGGTAGTCAGAATGCCGTAGTATTAATGCTAAGGAATCTACTACTTCTCGAGGGAAACTGAGGTAAGTACGCAATTCCATATTTATTAGCTGAATATGCAAAATTAACTCTGTCCTTTTTTTTTTGTAGCTAAGAGCTTGCCAACAGTGACTGGTAAATTCAAATAGTCAGATTGGCTCAAATTTGGTACTACAAAAGTTACCACTGCTCAAGAAAATGAGGTGCTAAAATTGATTGTCTTTTGTTTTTGTAGGTGAGAGCTTGTTGTCAAGAATACACGGTAATTCAGATAGTCAAAGTAACTTCAATTTGATACTACAGAAGTTATCAATACTCAGGAAATTGAGGTATGTAGTAATTCCATATTTGTTGGCTAAAATTACAAATAATAACATCGCTTTATTTTTTTATCATAGCTGAGGCAGATGTTTAATACTACAAAAGTTAACGAATCAGGTAAGAGGCTCGCTTGCCATTTGTGCTCAAGCACACCACTAGTATATATGTATGTATGGATGGTACGTATGCCCCTTAAACGCGGGCGCGGGGAACTTTTTTTTCCTAAAAACATGTATTTTAGGCCCCAGTTATTCTGAAACTACAGCATTAAACTTTAAACTTATGCTCCGAAGTGTGAGAAAATCCTGCGAAAATGCTTGTTTTTCAAGACACAAAAAGTTGCTACGACCGGTTACTATGGCATTGAAGACCCTTTTCCAGACTTAATTTCAAAACTTCGCCGTTTTAGGGGGATACGAAGTGCCGATTGTTGGTTGTCAAGGGGGCTTTTTCCTCCAAAAAACACGGCTTTTCAGGCTTGACCCCAGTTTCTTCGGATACTGCGACATCAAAGTTTTATTTTAAACTTGGGCTCAAAATTGTGAGAGAATTCCTGCGAAAATGCTTGTTTTTCAAGTCACAAACAGTTGCTGCCACCGCTCTAAGGCATTGAAGACCCTTTACCAGACTTAATTTTCAAAACGTCGCCATTTTGGGAGGCTGAGAAGTGCCAATTGTTGGTTGTCAAGACCCACCAGTAGTCAGAATGCCTTAATATTAATGCTAACAACGCTATCAATACTTGGGGGAAGCTGAGGTAAATATGTAATTCCATATTTTGTTAGCTAAAAATACAAAAATAACTCTGGCCATTCTTTTTTGTATCTGAGAACTTGTTGTCAAGAGTGACTGGCAAATTCAGATAGTCAGAATGGCTTCAATTTGATACTACAGAAGTTACCACTACTCAAGAATATGAGGTAAGTAGGTAATTTTGTATTTGATTGCTAAAATTAAGGTCTTTTGTTTTTGTAGCTTTGAACTTGTTGTCAAGAATTACAAGTACAGTGGAACCTCGATTATCCGAAAGACTTGGGACCGAGACCCTTTCGGATAACTGAAATTTACGGATAATTGTGGTTTATTATTGCACCTAATTACACAACATTGTTATTAAATATGAAGTAAACAGTGAATATAAAAAAATAATAATATCAAGTCATTCTTTATGAATAAAAGCTGCCAATGTTGTTTGTTTCAAATTTAAACTTCGCTTTCTAGATGCCAACATATGTATTTTTTGTAGATAAGTGTTGTTGGTTCAGCTTCTTTTTGATGTTCATACCAAAGAAAAAAGTCTGTTGCTCCCCAGGATGTAGCTTGGTATAGAAATAGTTTGCTTTTTCACAAAGAATTGGACCTGAAATAGGCATTCCTTCAACTCTTTTTTGGACAAACAATAGGCACACTACACATAAAAAAAATCACATAGTTATTCAGCACTGTAGCTAAATGAGTGAGCAAAGTTTACTTACCAGCCTTATCCAATTGTACATCATTAGCATTTTTCATTGATTTTCTTTTCTTCGCAACAGTTTGGCTATCCATGGATACAAAAAATGACCGTATCTTCTCTTCGCTCTTCTTCAGCTCGCAAACGATAGAAATTCCGATGCCATATTCTATGGCTAAGCTGGAACAACTATTTTTCTTAAGCTTATCCAATATTTATACCTTCTTTTCAATTTGTTAGGACAGTCCTTTTTCGTTTCACCGCCACTTTACTACGCTCAGCCATAGCCTCTCCTACTCAAAATGCAGCTACTAGCCATTGAATATTTGTGCATGCGTGACGAATTTGCCTTTCGGATAATCCGAGCATTCGGATAATTGAGGTCCGGATAATCGAGGTTCCACTGTAAATCAGATAGTCAGAATGGCTTTACTACAGAAAGTACCAATACTCAGGAAATTTAGGTAAGTAGTAACTCGATATTAAATTTGTTGTCTGAATTACAAAAATAACACTGGCCTTTTTTTTTTTGTAGCTGAGAGCTTGTTCAAGAGTTACTGGTAATTGAGATAGTCAGAATGGCTTAAGTTTGATAATACAGAGGTTACCATTACTCATGTAAGAGTGTAATTTTGTATTTCTATGCTAAAATTAATGTTCAACTGCTATTATACTGCAGTTTTATGTACCTAACTTGAGGCTCGCTCACCATTTGTGCTCAAGTGACAGTATTAGAGGTGGACAATGCAAAATTGGGTATATGTTCGATGTATACATAATGTATGGATTGTACGTATGCCCCTTAAACGCGCGTGCGGGTACCGTTTTTTTCTCCTAAAAACACGGCCTTTTATGCTTGACTCCACTTTCTTCTGATACTACAGCATTAAGAAAGTCTTACTTGAAACTTGGGCTCCAAATTGTGGGATAATTCCTGCATAACATTTTTTTTTCAAGTCCCAAAAAGTTACTGCGACTGGTTACTATGCCATTGAAAACCCTTTACCAGACTGAATTTCAAAACTTCGTCGTTTTTTGGGGGCTACTAAAAATGTCGTTTGTTGGTTGTCGTTAAGTGCCACTGGTAGCCAGAATGGCTAAATGGTAATACTAAGGAAGCCACCATTATTTGGAAGAAGCTGATGTAAGTACGTAGTTCCATACTCGTGGACATACGTATATCATTTGTACTTTGACCCATGCATTGTTAGCTAAAATTACAAAAATAACTCGGTTATTATGTTTTGTTAGTTCACTGATTATTGGTGACTGAGGTAGGCAGAATGGCTGAAATTGGATACTACAGAAGGTACCACTGTCAGAATACATTATAATAATGCTGAGGAAGCCACCACTACTAGAGGGAAGTACTTAAATCCATATTTGTAAGTTAAAATTACAAAAATAACTCTGGCCTTTCTTTTGTATAGTTGAGAGCTTGTTTTCAAGAGAGACTGGTAATTCAGAGAGTCAGAATGGGTTCAATTTGATACTACAGAAGTTATTAATACTCAAGAAAATGAGGTAAGAAAGTAATTTTGTATTTGTTTGCTAAAATTAATTGTCTTTTATTTTTGTAGCTGAGAGCTGGATGTCAATAATTACTGGTAATTGAGATAGTCAAAATAACTTAAATTTGTATAACAATATATACTCAGGAAAATTGAGGCAAGTATTAATTCCATATTTTATTGGCTAATATTACAAAAATAACACTGGCCTATTTATTTTGTAGGTATTTGTGTTTGCTACTGCTATTATACAGTTCTGCATGAATTAAGCTAAATATAAATTCTGTAGTAACAATAATGTAGTTTTAACTAGGCAGGCTTGCTCGCCATTTGTGCTCAAGCACACCACCTAGTTTAACGTATGTCATTTTGTACTTTAACCCTCACGTATTTTTGTGTTCGCTTCGTGTTCGACCCCGTCCCAAACTTCACTAAACAGAATCCTCCGGTTTAGCAACCATTACCCGTATCACCTTAGAAATTGAATTGTTTACCACTTTGAATTGTTTTGCGGGTTCAGTTAAAACTCAAAAACTTATGGGAGCTCCATTTCTGTTCGAGTTAGTGGCGGTGGTAAGTTAATACGCTATTTGTCACAGTTATAAGCCCTATTCAACAAGTATTTACTTGAAAATTCATTGTCCATAACGAACCACGAAGGTAAGTCTTGCGTAGGTATGTTCAGTTGCATGAAAGTATTGTGTGTTACAACTACTATTAAGAATATCACAAAGAAAAATTTAAATAACGGGACTTGATTTTGTTGCTTCTTCTTCAATTCAAACAGTTGAGGGGAGCGGTTACTATGGCATTGAAGCCCCTTTACCGCATATGCATAATTTAACAACTCGACTTTATTTTAGTAGTTTGAATGTTAGTTGCTAAAGTTACATTATCATAGCTGTATAATTCTAATAAGGATCTCTCTTACCATTATCAAAACCCTATCAGAGTTAGCATCAGTCAATATAGTGAGTTTCTGGCATCTCTGAAGTTCTCTTCCAAGACTAATGTAATGTACTACAATTAAGTCATATAGTACAATCATATATTGATGATTGAACAAAGGCTTATTAAATTGAAGTGAAATGGAATGCGTATTATTGAATATTCAAGCATAATTTTCATCAAAAAATTATGTATATTATGTTGCACACATCGTATAAACAAATTTGCATAGCTACTTTCCGTTTATTACTAATGGAATCTGAACAATATTTAACACAAATCAAACACACATTAAATAACTGCTATGCCACCAGTGATAACATAGTACAATACTTATATTAATATAATACTTATAACTGAAAGTGTGTGTAGTGTCTTCCTACATTAATTGACTCCTTGTATAAAATGTAACATATACATGTAAGCTGGATTAGGTTCTTCAGGTTCTAAATTACTTAGCTATTAGTTTCAGTTGAATTATAGTCCTTCATATAGGTATATGCTAACTGAACCTAATTGTTTTCTAAAATAACATTCATATGTTACAACGACCAACCAAAAATATATATAATATTTATTACATGAGAAGACTTAGTGTGATGATGGCAAGATATTTTATACAGTCTAGTTTATTTTCACTAACCTTTGACTTTTATATAAAAAAAAAATTAAAAAAAATTAAATAATGAAAATAAAAAAATTTAGCCGGTTTGTGAAATATATTGTTATATATCACCATTAACAAGTGTGTAGTAAGGGATTTGTTCTATGCAGTATTATAGTTTTACTAGGGTTGGTAACAGGCTTGTAAAGTTGGCCTGTGATATAAGGAACTCTCCGCACATTTCACACTTTACCGAAACGTAAAGGTGGTAAGTCTCTGGCAAACAAAATAATTTTTAGTCTCTTAAGTAATTAAATACAGAACTTGTTATGAACTACTGGTGCGCAATGGCTTACTTGACGATCGTGCTGAGGGTCAGTAGTAGTCTGGTAGAAAGACCCTTTACACAGCTACGCTTTAGCAGTAAGTAAAAACTTAGTCTCACAAGGCAGACCCTTTACCTAACCACTAAAAGGGTCTGACTCACAAGACTAGTAAAAACTAACTGGTGTGGTGCACATGATCCCTACCTATATAGCCATGAAAAAGTCAGGAGACAGATAAGTGGTAATAAATAAAACTAATCAAGTTTTATAATGTTAGCTGATTCAGCTAGAACTTGAATATTTGATGTCATACAATTAACAAAATATTAATAATTAAAATAATTATAGGATATCTCAAAAAAGTATATACATTCGCCCCAGGAGCTACACATAAAAAAGCATGGGAAAAAAAGCTTGATTTTCTACATTCTATAGCCACTACCCTAAATCTGTGTAAATATCATGGCAATAATCTTGCTATTATTTTTTTACTCAAAGCAAAATTAAACCTCATGACCACTGCATTATGAGACAGCCAAAAGATCTATCAGTCCCTACAACAGACAATAACCAGGAAAAACATACAGAGAATATAGCGACATTTGTCACTAATTTAACATATTTAATTTCTATGAAGTTTTAACACTTAGTTTTCTCTATTTGACACTATTAGCTATTAGCTACAGGAAACCATTGAACACCATCAGAATGAAATTGTTCATTAATCTTTTTCACAAATGTTGTTCGTTGTTCATAGAGAAACCATGACATAATGAAATTTCTAGATTGGCTCTGGGCTGTAACTATTAGCACAATAAATTGCTAGTAATAATTTTACACTCTACATATCACAGCTAAGCAGTGGTTTTCAGATTTGAAGCTAAAAACTCTCTCAAATTAAAAACCATTTTAGGAAAATTTAAAATTATGCTTTACTAGCAAGTACCCCGCCACACAGAGGCGCTTGACGTGTTGTAAAGTACGAATGCAGGTAAGGTTACATATGTTAACTTTTGTCTTCTATTTCATACTTTACCCTTTGAAAACTATCCTTTTTGCCTTCTCTTCCCTTCCTTTTTAAACTTACACCCTCTTACCTTGCCGATTCCATCCGCTTTTCAGTTCCGATTAATCGCCTTTTACCTTCTCTTCCATACTGTCCCATTCCTTTTAGAAACTTACGCCGCCTTCCATCGTCTATTGCACCCGTTATACTAATACGTTGGAATACCGAGACATCGACTGGGCGCGGGCTGCGGCGAGCTCTGCACGTTGTATGTACTGAATGTGACTATACTTTACCTATCACTAGTGGTGTGCTTGAGCACAAATGGCGAGCGAGCCTAAAGACTATACATTTTTATATGAATGATTTTGACTTCTAACACTGAAGCTACTGATAAGGTCCAGTTTTTAAATTTAGCATACAGGGTAAAGGGATTTCAGTGCCATAGTAACAACTCTCTGCAACTGCTTGAATTGAAGGAAAAAAACAACAACAAAACAATACACGTTATTTAAAAGTTTTCTTTGTGATATTCTTTAGTTAGTAGTGGTTGTAACACACAATGCTTTGACACAACTGGACATGCACCTACACAGACTTACCTTCGCAGTAGTCTAGTGGACAATGTATTTTCAAGTAAATACTGTTGCGCACAGCTTATAACCGTGACAAAGAGAGCATTGACTTGCCACCACCACTAACTCGAATAGAAATGGAAGTCCCTTAAGTTTTAACTGCACCCGCAAAAGAATTCAAAACGGTAAACAATTCAATTTCTAGGGTGATACGGGTACTGATCGATAAACCAGAGGATTCTGTTTAGTGCAATTTGGGATGGGGTCGACCACGTAACTAACACAAAAACGCGAGGGTCAAAGTACAAAATGACATACGTACGTCCAAACATATATACAAATAAACTAGTGGTGTGCTTGAGCACAAATGGCGAGCGAGCCTAAAGACTATACTATTTTTATTGACTTTTAACACTGAAGCTACTGAAAATAATGTCCAGTTTTTTATTTTAGCATACAGGGTAAAGGGATTTCAGTGCTATAGTAACAACTCTCTGCAACTGCTTGAAGTGAAGGAAAAAACAACAACAAAACAATACACGTTATTTAAAAGTTTTCTTTGTGATATTCTTTAGCTAAGTAGTGGTTGTAACACACAATGCTTTGACACAGCTGGACATGCACCTACACAGACTTCGCAGTAGTCTAGTGGACAATGTATTTTCAGGTAAATACTGTGCGCACGGCTTATAACCATGACAAAGAGCGCATTGACTTACCACCGCCACTAACTCGAATAGAAATGGAAGTCCCTTAAGTTGTCAAGTTTTAACTGTACCGGCAAAAGAATTCAAAACGGTAAACAATTCAATTTCTAGGGTGATACGGGTACTGATCGCTAAACCAGAGGATTCTGTTTAGTGCAATTTGGGACGGGGTCGACAACCGAACTAACACAAAAACGCGAGGGTCAAAGTACAAAAATGCCTTACGTACGTCCATACATATATACAAATAAACAAACTGACATCCCCGATTTTCGATTGTGTTACCCCTGTAAGTGTCTCGCTCGCTACGCTCGCTCGCCAATAAATAAATAAACATCCCCGATTTTCGATTGTGTTACCCCTGTAAGTGTCTCGCTCGCTACGCTCGCTCGCCAATAATGTGACGACACTTTACCTATCATAATGTGACGACGCTTTACTAAACCGTACAAAGCACTCATGAATTATTCATGAATACACACACCGTCGGTCATCGTCGTCGTTACTGACACACAAGCGTATTATTATATAGATTGATGATTATCTGTAATTCACTCTGAAGATCACAGATATTATTTCATAAAAAGGTACCATGAATAGATATAATGCATTTCATCCATACAATATGTCTTGTAATTGGCATTGTATAATTTAAACAAGACTTGTATATTTTTATGCCTATCTTGTTTATCTGTATAACTAATAATAAATAAGTAGAATTTACTCTAACCATAACTTCCATTTATAATAAACACTTGTATTGATGCATAACTAAAAGACCAATGTAAATTTACTAGTAAAGTAATTGAGTAAAGTATCGTTACATGAATAAGACAAACCACACCAACTTATCATTAGTCTGGTAAAAGGACGTGCAAAAGAAAAACTGGCACGTTTTATTGGTAATGGTCGTTCACAATTGAGCGGTTCTAGAGCGGCGACCACCACCTAGTGGAAAGTCTTTCTTCCCAAAGCAAAGACGTTGCGGCTCAATCCTTTTTGTGTTCTCGGCTAGACTAATGGCCACTCCCTTATCAATGAAAAGGAAGCCGCTCACTCCAGGCTTGGCGACACCCTCCAGTACCTCGCTGCACTCCGTGAGCGTCAGCCAGCCTCAGCAGCAAGAAGGTCTAGAGAATGCTGGTAGAGTTATTGACAACGACTTGAAGGAAGACGCGTCATACAGGGAGCTGAGTGGTCAGTTAGGAATAGCATCGCACAGTAAGTAAAGCTTGCATGATATTTGTGGCTTACATACACCTGTACTCTACTAGATTTAAGGGATAGGGTGAGCACTAACTAGAATGTTCTCTCCACATTACAGCTCAGACCAACTTCAGTGGCCTAGCAGAGATTGACTATCCAAAACTTGAGAATCACTTCCCTCATCTAGATGGCTTGCCCTCGGTGGTCCGGAAACACCATGTCCCTTTACCTTCTGAGCTTCTCCAAGAATTTCAGAGTGAGTACAAATATACTAGGTCAGCATGCAGTACTCATAGCTACCGTGTGATAGTAATAACATAGAGTGTCAGTTTTCAAAAAACTCGAGTTAATTTGAATACCCTACACGTAGTAATGACGTTTGCTAACAGTAGTCTCGCATAGCCAGACCCTTTACCAACCGTAGCCGCTAGGCGGGGAAGGAAAGGGTCTGGGAACATACAATGCAACGACTTGTTCAGCAGCATCCCAACAAGGGTGCTCAATTATCACATTCCAGTAAGCGTACAGTATACTGTGCGACGTCAACATCACATCTGGGAGGGTAAAAACATTGCTCAACTTCATTATACTGGTGAAGTTGTTTTTCGTAGGCAATTTTATAAGCACTCCTGGCAAGCAATAAACGTACGAGATGAATAGGAGACCTGCTACGTGGTCGTGACGTCATTGGCTACCACAAGCATTGCAATGTGATAATTGGAGCATCACCCTTTTTGGGTGCTGCTGAACAAGTTGTTGTATTGAATGTTCCCAGACCCTTTCCTTCCCCGCGTAGCGGTTACGGTTGGTAAAGGGTCTGGCTACGCGAGACTATGCTAACAGTGTGTTTACATACTGTTAGTTCCAAGCATATATGCTACGAATATCCCTCAGTCATATCAGTGATTACAATCAGTAATTTATTGAAACATGTAGCATAGGAAAGCAATGAGTGTAGTGTGTTCTTGAGCAATGCTGTGGACAGAAGTCATCACTCTTGTTTATTTACACTTTTGTAATGGTTAAATTTCACAGTTTAATTATTAATTGTTTCTTTATCTTCAGATTACAGACTGTAGTTGTGGAAATGGTGCATGATTATAGTGTTAGAATGGTTCAGGGACCATGTATATTATATGGACTATGGATTATATAGTATCAGTAAGCCCATGGTGAAAGTAAAAATTTGTGTACGCTTGTCTGTCTGTCATGATGACATTTGGATTAATTCGTAAATATTTAGTAAGTTTAAAGAATGAATGATAAACAAAAATACAATTAATTGGTAAAGGATCATCGTTTTCATGTGCTGTAATTGAATTACATTGATAAAGGGAAGCCAAATAAGTAATAGAAAGTTGTATAAACTAAAGTGATTAGGATCAGTAAGAGAAAGACCAGATAACTTGGGTTATTTTTATTTTAACTATTACTTGTGCAGATTTGGAGTGTAACTGTGGTATGGGTCTCTTACCGGAGATATCTCGTGCATGGCTGACCATCGACAGCATCGTGTACATCTGGGGCTACGAGGATGGGTCTGACCTCGCCTACTTCGACGGACTGAGCCAAGTGTTGCTGTGTGTGGGTCTGGTGGCTCCTAAAGTGGGCGTGTTCCAGCCCCACATCCAGTACCTGTTGGTGCTAGCTACGGCTGTAGAAGTTGTGCTGCTGGGAGTTTGCTTTTCTGGTAAGAAGAAGGAGAGAGGGAGGGAGGGGGAGTGTGAATGAGAAATGTGTAAAAGAAAGGATTGAAAGAGGTTGATGAAATGATAGTTTATTTTGAGTGGGTTGACTACTCACTTTATGATCACCTTCAGCACTTCAAAGCTAAAGATAATCAATCTTGCATGACCGATGTATTGATATTTTGCTTCGTTATCATATTAGCTTTTCTTCTTTCTTTTTTTTTCTTTTTTTTTTTTTTTAACTGAAAACCAGATTATGTAGAAACTGTAATTGTCTAGTTTCACAGGTTTTCAGCAATTTTTTTTAAACAAAAGCTTGCTGCGTTTTGATCTGAACACCTTTCTGTAACCCCAGTCCACACACGTGCTGAATATGTCCAGAGAAACGGTAGACTTTGCAGCATAGATGTGTTCTTCTATACTTATAACTACTAAAGGATCAGTCATGAATCCAATAGCGGCCATTACCACAGCCAAATTCAGTGCATATAGTTTTTGTTTTGCTTCTCTACGATCACAGTCCTACTCTCACTCCAAGTACAGAGTCATCTCCGTGGTTCACTTGGCTTTATTGATTTGTTGCTCTGGTCCATTGCTTCTGTTGGTTGGTTTATGTATATTATGACACTATGTACTTATGCTTAAATCTCTTTAAATCTTGGTGAAATGGCTGATACTTAATTGCATACAATATATACTTGAGAAACAGTCATACAATGTTCTTTTGAGGATTAATGTAGCGTACTTATCTACTAGTAATCATTACAGGTTAAATATTTTCGGTAGTTCAGAAGTGACGTTTACCGACCAGTGTTTCATACAGGGGGGGGGGGAGCCCTGGGATCTCCCCCCCCCCAAACCTCTGATCTCCCCCCCCAAACTCATTTCTTTACACAAACTTTTATAATAAAATAATATACCAATTACAGTCTAACGCCTATTTTTTTCTTTAAAAAATGTCCAGAATTTCATTAAAATTAACTTCACATAAGTCTGGGCCTTCAATGGCAACTCATAAGGTGAGTGAGTCAAGACAAGCGATTCCTTAGCCTGGTCTTTATCATCTTCATGTGACTAAACGATTTTCGACAGTTGCTGTTCCAACTGGAAGTGCTAGTAAAATTTTGGCCAGATTATAAACTTCTGGGAAAATTTCACTGAAAATTCTCCCCCCCCAAACTGAAAATCCTGTATGAAACCCTGCCGACTATTTTTACCTATCACAAAATTTAGTTTTCATGGAACCAGAAATAGTCTTTTCAAATGGAATGGTGAGAATTTATTTGTTTGTACTAAAACAAACAAGTCACTTTTTTTTTTCCTACTGACTGTTGTGCTTTTCATGTGTGTATATTAAGCCTTCAGGTGAAAAAAATATATACATGCATAGTTAAGTTATGGCAAAAAATGTAAAACCACAATTTTATGATGACACCTCCCTTTAAGTGTGTGTGTTTGTGTGTGTGTGTGTGTGATTCAGCATCAAGTATGAATCCTCAGGCAGAGATGCATCTGCAACCGGAGCCATTGTTCACTCTGCCCACAGACAATGTGAGCATGCTCTGTGTGGAGGGAACGTCTGATGGGCGGATATTCCTGGGCGGCAAAAACGGTTGTGTCTACGAGATGGTGTACCAGGCCAAGGAGGGCTGGTTCTCTGGCAAGTGTCAGCTGGTCAATCATTCCTCCTCCATCTTCTCGTTCCTTGTGCCCACCTTTATGTCTTTCGCAGAAGAAGGTGATTAAGAGTGCATCACTATCGTAACATAGTATGAAATCTACCCCTTACCCAATTTTTGGTGTGTTTGTGTATGTGTGTGAACAGACCCGATAGTTCAGTTAGTTGTGGATAGCTCCAGGCAGATCCTGTTCTCTCGTTCCTACGGCAGCACTATCACAGTGAGTGGAAAGTGTTATTAGATATACATATACACACACTAATTATGTATGTAATAAATTCTTGTTTGGTGACTAGTATACAAATAATTAATGTAAATTCTAATTACTTTATTAATTAGTGCATGATTAATGAGGGAACTGGTTTAATCTGTCGGCTTGACCTCTCATAAGGTGACTAATATTTACTTTTTAATTTAGAGTCGAGTATGTACGTTTGTGGAGGCGTTCTGGTTCAGTACATATCTGAATGTAGTATATATATTATATGGATGTTAAGTTTCTTGTTGTGGTTGTGGGTCGTCGGAGAGAAGTTCTGGTTCTTGGTATATTATATGGATGTTAAGTTTCTTGTTGTGGCTGTGGGTCATCGGTGAGAAGTTGTGGTTCCCTTATCAAGTGCAAGTGACATATTTCTCTAGGGTTTGTAGCATTTGACTGCATTTCCTGGGTTTTCTGTAATATGATTTAAAAATTGCTTTCCAGGTGTATTATCTTGGTAAAGATGGGCGTGGTCTTTCTAAGGTGGCGAGCATGTCTATTGGTAGCATGTGTCATCGAGGTATATCGGCTATACGCATGAATGACCCGAATCTCATCAAGCCACTGGCATCCATTGCAGTCCTGCCTGCTTCTGAATCCTCCACACTTCACCTCTTGGCTATCACTAATGCTGGTAAGGGAGATGTAGGTGTAGTAGGTGTAGTAGGTAAGGTGTGGCATGTACGTACATTTGGTATTGTGTGGTTGTCATATTTAGTGTAGTATTGCTGATTGCCTGTTGTGCGGTAACTCTGTTTTTGTTGAGGATTAATTAATCAGTATATTTTAGAACCAAACTAGAGCTAAGTCGATTTTGTTTGTATTTTGTTATTGTTGTTGTTGTTTTTATTTGTTTGTTCTTGTATTTTGGTTTTATTTTGTTTGTTTATTTGTTTTTTTATTTCTGGAGAGTTTCTCATTTACATGAAATTGAAGAAAAATGTGTAGCAAATGTCACCATGAAGGTCTTAGTAATTTTCAGGGGAAGGGGGGAAAACCCATTTTCAAAAGGGGCCTAAAAAGTCCCTCGTGAATGGTTAATGAAAATAATTAGTAATAGCTACACTGTAAGTATTACATCATTCCTATTGGGTTATGGTGGGATTACAGATAGGATGTTTACTGCATTTGTGTTCAGGTCTCCGGCTCTATTTCACGACCACACCCAACGGTGTTGTTGCTGCTCCCTCTCTTCTGGCACTGGTACACGTGCGCTTCCCCCCAGGGTTCTCCTCCTCCTCTTCGTCCCATCGCCTTGGCAATGAGGTCAAACAAGTATTCTATAGGAGAGGTATGTAGGGGCATGTGCAGTTGTTGCTATGCATGCACCAGTCACCAATCACAATAAGGCAACATAGTTTTATGATATTATTTTTAAAAAATACCACTGAAAATTGTACGACATTATGAATCTACCATTGGGCTATGGGGATTGGAAGTCATTTAATTCCTCAATGTAGAGGTTTTTAAATTTCAATTCACTTGCTATAATACAATACCCGGTTGGTCCACACCTTATCGATGTAGTCATGCTTTATGTATTGAATCACTTCAAATATTGCCAGGGAATAGAATTGTTCTGTAGGGAACTTTTCGACTAAATATGGGATTTTTTTTTTTACTGTGTACGTGAGCAATTTAGAGTTCCTTGAAATCCCTCAATGCTAATATTTCATAAAATTCATGTAACTAACCTCACCAACCACAGCAAGGCCTTACACACCACCACATGTGCTGACTCGGTGCATCAACCAGACACTAACAGGGTTGCCTCATACGTATGATCACCACACTTGAATCAGTTGGAATATTGTGTTGGGGATACAGTGACTTAATGATCCCTGCTATAGTTGATCAAAAAATGTTTAAATTTATTTATTTAGTTGAATCAATAGATGGGTACAGCATTCAGTTGTGGTCTCTTGTGCAGTACATTATGTATTTCATATTTTTAAGTTATGTTGTGTGTTGTTGTTTTTTACTTGTGTGGATTTCTTTAAGTTACTAAACCATGTGTACTTTGCATGTGTCTCTAGGCAACCTGTTGCTGTCCACCTCCCAAAACCAAGAGAAGACATCAGTGATGGTAGTTAGACCAGACATGTTCCCTTTCCACTCCTCTCTCATGGAGGCCTATGTAAGTAGATTAGTGAAGAAGTGTGTATATACATTAGTGTGAGTACAAACACTAGAATAATCTGCTGTAATCTCTCTTCTCCAACCTCTATACATAGTGTATGATCTAACCCCAGTATGTATGAGGTGTGTGAGGATGTCTACATTGTGCCATTAATTTTACCCATTAAGTTTTTGGCATGGCTGCTAATGCACCAACTATGTATGCCCTAAATTATGCCTATTTATTCTACACATCCTATATGTGCATCACAGTTGTAACTAGTAGTGCATTGAAGTTTAGGAAATAGGGTAGATAAATCGTGTTACTACTGCGTAACTGCTGCCTCAACTTAGTCAAGCATTCAAGTTGCTTTTGTTTTTTGTTTTTTTGTTGTTTTTTTTTTTGTTTTTCTTTTCTTTTTTTCGTGTATCAATACAAGCTCTAACAGCTTGTAACTATCAATTACATCTAAAATAAATCTAAAATCTAGATTGTGACTAGAAAAATTGACCCATTATTCATAATTATGCCCTAAGCTTTGGTTTAGCCTATGTATAATGCCAAGAATTATATCAGCATAATGTAGTCTTTCCTGGAGTTGTGTTGTGTTGCATTAACTTACCTTGAAGTGACAGGAGTGGTTTCTTCTGTGTAATCCCAGGATTGTCTGGAGATGGAAGGAAGTGTGTGGGCAATGGCAGAGACTATTCAAGTCGGCGAGTTAGAAGGGACCACCTCCAATGTGCCACTCCCACCAGCCGTCGTAACCCAGCATGCCACGCCTCCCAGGGAGTTTGTAGTGGTGGGTACTAAGGGTAGTTACCTCATTTCGTGCCTCAGGCCGGTGGAGCAGCTGCATCAGTTGCTCAGTAAGAGCAGAGGAGGAGCTTCACCCGCCATCGAGGAGTTCTTCAAACTACACAGGGTAGGTTTAGTCAGTTAATTTTTATCATTAATTTGCGGAAGTATGTGGAATTAAAGAAATTTCTTTTCTTTTTTTCTTCTTCATTTCTTCTACTTTTCTTCTTCTTCATTTTATTTATTTATTTTATTATTTTTATTATTATTGCATCAAATGAAAGTCTGCATTTTCTCCAGTGATGTTTTATTATTATTTATTTGTTTGTTTATTATTTAGGTGGTGGTAACTTTGTTTCATAATAATATTTTGATGGGGTGTTTGTGTACATGTTGTTGCCATAGGAACCTCAGGCATGTGCAATGTGCCTGATTCTGGCCACTGGTGGGGACCAACAACAGGTGAGTAGGACAGTAGGTAAAGGGTACATCGTGTGCTTGCTCCAAGTGGTTTGGTAAAGGGTCTTCAGATTTCTTAGCTACCTTGATGTTCTGATATTGCTTGATCAGGGTTTCATCCAGGGGGGGTTTTGACCCCCCAAAATGCCAGGGGGGGATATCCCCCCACTTTTTTACCTACCTATTAAAGTTAATTGCCTACAAAAAAGTCATATTATATTGGAAAAACAATCAGAGTTCAGTATTTGAGTGATTAGTTGAAGTGACCTGACTAAACTATGTGAAAGCTTTATTCCAATGGCTGTGCAGGGGTAGTCAGCAATCTGTAGCAGCTGCTTTTTTTTTTTTGCTTCTTTTTTTTTTTATTGGGGTTGCTAATGGGGTTAATTGATAGCTGTACTTTCAAGGGCAAAAAAAAAGTGAAAAGTTTACTCAGAGTATTTCTGCTTAGTTGTGAGATTAGGGAATCTATTATTTTAGATAGCAAAAAGTATTACTTAAAATTATTACCTAGTCCACTTTAATTTTGACCCCCCCCCCCCCAGACAAAAATTTCTGGATGAAACCCTGTTGATAGAGGGATTTCACATTTCTAAGCTGCTTATGTTGGTAATGTAAAGAATATCAAATTGAATTGAGTTGTTCTCTAATATGTTAGTAAGCTCTGCGCTATTGAAGTAAATGTTTCTAATGTCCTTTATACTATCAAACCTCTACATATTTAGTTGTTTGTTTGAATTGATAAATGCAATGAGCAGCAACTCCATTAGCTACTTTCTCATCAATCAGAGCAAGTCAGTCATCTCCATCTCCTACTCAATGTCTATAGATGGCGGTGTGGGCTACGGAGGCTTTCTTCAGATATGGTGGAGAGCCCGAGATGGTGCAGCCCGCTCCGCTTATTCCCAGCCAACCCTTCCACCAGCAACCTTACAGTCATCCAGCTGGTGGCATTGGAGCAACTCCGACTCCTTTGACCCCTATCGCTGGCTCCGGAGGTTTGCTCACGCCCACTCAGTCAGGATACCACCCCCAAGGTTTAGGCGGAGCCAAGCCTGGCCCTCAGGGGCTGTACGGCCCCGGGCCTATCGGGATTTCCACGCCTCAGACTCAGCCTCCCAATTTTAATCGAACTCTAGGTGGCGCAGTGGTGGGGCCAGAGTTGAAGAAGTCTGGCAGACATTTGGGTATGTGTCGGTATTTAGCTAGACTTCTGCGTCCGTTGTGGGAGGAGAAGATTGTGGAATATCATCCACCTGAGAGGACACATTCAGGAGAACAGGTGAGATGGGATATCGGTGGGGTGGTTAGAGAGGAGGGTGGGTGTGTACTTACTGTTAGAGTCTTGTGGTGAGAGTATTTGTGGTTATTGTTTTTGTGGCTGTTGTTGTTTTGTTTTTTGTTGTTGTTTAGAAATAGGGTTATATGATTAGAGGAAGCTGGAGTAATTGCATCACCCTTTATACAGCATACCCAAGTTATGAGGGAGAAGGGAAAAGTTTGAAGTTACTAACACCCAATGTACCAATATTACGTACAGCCAATTTTTTTTACTGTCCTAATATAGCCTAATAGCACAGGTTGACCTAACACCTGCCTATCCTGAATCACGAGGTACACCATTTGCTGAATAAGCGTATTTGTATGTTGTAAAAAAACTTCTTCCCTAAAAGGCTTTAATACAAGCTTTTCCCCTTAGAAGAGTCCCTGAGTTGACATCAACCTTATATTAGGACTTCTCTTGAAGATTAATGTTGTGAATGCAGCTGCTCAATTGAAAGATAAACCTTTTCATTGATCATTGACTAGTGCTCAATTGTAATACTAGTGGTGTATTAGTCACCAAGGCCTCCAAGTTTTCAGTCTTTATGTTTATTTGAATCACCTTGAATGGTTTGACCTTTAACAACAATAAGGAGAGCTAGATGAAGTGTGGTGGGTGAAGAGAGAACTTGAAAGAACGGGGCAGCAAGAAAGGAATTGATATGAAGGTAATATAAAGGAACATTTGTTGTACACGTGGGGGAAAAAGTGGAAGAAAATAAAGAGTAAGGGAACAAAGAAGAGAACAAAGTGGAACATAAAGAGGAAGAGAACAAAGTGGAAGGAAAAAAATAGCATAAGAAAAAAGCTTGAGGGAAAAAAAAAAGAAGGGGAAAATGTGAAAGGAAAAAAAGAGAAAGGAGGGAAAAAAAGGCTAAAGGAAAAAGAAAAGCAGGAAAAAAATGGGGGGCCGGGGGAGAACGAGGATAAAGGGGAAAAAATCTTGAGTAAAAGAAAAAGAAAAAAAAAAAAAAAAAAGAAAAAAAAAAGGGGGCACCCGGATTTGAACCGGGGACCTCTCGATCTGCAGTCGAATGCTCTACCACTGAGCTATACCCCCATACGAATGAGCATGTAATATAAATCTGTTCTTAAACTAATTTGGGTGTGCAAGACTGAAAGGAATTTCGTTCTTTCATTGCATGTTTTGTTTACTACTGTAACACAATACATTTCTATCTGTTTATTTCTGTTAGCCAAATATTATATAATGTGTATTACTTGTCTGTTCTTTAGTTTTCTAGTCACTATTCCCCAGAGGAGTTGGGAGTATTTCTGGAACACATTCTGAGTTTCAAGAGCTTCTTTGAAAGAAATACACAGCTTCTCACACCTCCCCTAGATAAAAGGTACAGGGTTTTTACCAGTTATGTATTGTCATACAAATGGGATAGGTTAAATAATTGAAATAAACACTGCAGGGATTTCAAGAGGTCGTTTCCCACTCTCCCACCCCTGAGCATGGATATGACCTTTATAGAGACACTTTGTCCCCTAATAACCATCATTCGACAAACCTCTAGATATTGCTTCAACCTCCCAGAGATATTTTTAAAGAAATACCTCATACTATATTTACATATAGGATTGTTTCAGTTTGAAAAATATATTAAAATTTACATATTTGTGGGATTGTGAGTATTTTTATGCTACAAATGAGTGATATTCTGAAGGTAGTTTTGGAATTTCTGGATTAATCTCTTTTGTGCAAGTGGCAAGATCCTACAGATGTCAATGTCAGCAACTTTAGAATCTTCCATTTAAGAAAACAGCACCGATCTATCTGGTCACTTTCAATGACATGATTTAGTTTTACATTTTGTCCTAGCATTTCAGATTCTCCGTCTGGTAACCCCCCAGGCCGATACCTCCCCTCCCACGGCCAAACTCCGTCCTCCTCTTCTCTCGCCAACCCGTCCCAAGTGTCGTTCCTCCAGCAGCAGAGGTCCGAGGCCAGCATGAAGGAGTACGACTCCACGCGCTATCTCTACCAGCTGGTGGTGCGGTGCTATGAGTGTGTGTCTTTGTGGAGGCTTCTGTGCGAAAGGCAATTCCCCTTGGTCATAAACGGTCTCAGTAAGGTAAAGGGTGGTTATGGTGTTGTGGTTACCGTTGGACTTGGTGTTGTGGTGGAGGAGTTGTGTTATTGTAGGTGTCGAGGGTTGTTATAAACTCAAGACATGATAGTCCCCGAGCTATTAATTTTCCAGTGTCGTCTATTGATAAATCTCTTGTGTGAACACTTTGTTTAATTGTTTCCAGGACATGAAAGAAAGACTGAAGCTGACGACCTTCAGAACGTTTGTCCTAACTGGGAAGGATGTGAGTTGATTAGGCGTCCAGGGATTATATGCTAGTGTCAATGAGGATACAATTATAGTATTCACCACGTGTTGCTGTTTGTTCCGTGAGTGTGAACCCACTAAATAGATTAGGTGGTTGGGGGGGAGGGGGGGGGGGTTAGAAAGGTTAATTAATGGTAATGTTAGAGAAGCAAGTACAGCTCTTGTATTCACTAGGTAATGGTTGTGTGCATGGAGAGCTGGAAAGGTGGCTTATGTATAGCTCCAGTGGTTTTTGTATGACATGTACACATGTGCATGGGAGTATAGGGTGGTGGGTGTGATGAACAAATAAAAATAAAGACTGTGAAAGGTCAGGTTACTCATGGCCAGAACTTGCACAAAAGTCCACACACACAGAGAGAGAGAGAGAGAGAGAGAGAGAGATATAGGGAGACCTAATGTTATTCATGATTTCAACCTATAGACTTCAGTCTGGTTTTGTATACCTACTTGCCTACACAACTCTTCATGAATTTGATCTTGGAAGAGACAGTTGCGAATACTGTTACTCTTCAGCTACCTGTAAGTCAAGGATGTTGATTTTAGTTGGACTAGCATCTGTGATCCTATTGGTTGATAGCACAGCTCACTTGAATGTGGCTTACACTCTAATGGATGTTATACTTCTGCTGTTATGATATATTTTGGTAGAGATTGCACAGATTAATTTCCTTCTCCTTGATTAAGGGTCAGTCCCAACACTGCTGTTGATAGGAAGCTATTTTAGAAGTGGATCTCTGCAGTACACAGGATCTGACTAGAGGAAATAGGGAAGGGTTGGGCAGGAGGTGTGGTTAGAGGGAGGGGATTTGTTCAAGGCTAGGTTTGAGTAGCAATGTCAAACAGTAAATTGGATGTTACCAGTTGTTGGTATTGTTTTTGTTGTTGTTTTTGTTTTGTTGTTGTTGTTGTATTTGCCCTTGAAAATGACCTTCTTTTACCAACTCATAATTACTGTATACTGCCCTGTACTATACTTATTAATACTAAATTTCATACTAAGGAGCGGAATCTCTGAACACAGGTTACAAATATCAAAATGGTAAAATTGGTTCCAATATGTAGTGTGTATTAAATGATTTTTCTTCCCCTGTAGTATAGGGTTATTTACAAGGATTTATGAATATGTTGTTATGGTTTACTTTTCACTCTAAATTGCAGCTGTCCACTGCTCTCATCTCTTCTCTAATGACTCGCCACTCCGGGGAAGTTGGTGCATCCGATGAAATCACATCCAGGCTCCGTGAGACCACACCCTCCCTGTTCTCTCAGAGCGATGCAGTCTGTACCAAGGCTAACGAGCTGGTGGCTATTGCATCGGCCACTGATGCCAAATTTGAACAGCTAACGAGACTGAGGGAATCAGTCAAGGTGTGTGTGTGTGTGTAGTTGTTATTTGATCAGTAATTGGTAAGATTTGTGCACCAATTCATTCTATCTTTAATGCATCAATTAATTTTACCTTTCAATGTAGTTGTTGGTGAGTGAATGACTTGAGCGAGACACTATATGTACATGGTGTCTAATTGAGAATAGGAGATTTATGTTTATATATGTGTGTGTGTGGACATGCGTATGTCCTTTGTACTTTGACCCTCTCTTATTTTTGTGTTAGCTCAGTGTTCAACCCCGTCCCAGACTTTTTTTTTTTTAGTATCTTGAGAGTTGGATTAAAATCAATTATTGTTTAGTGTTGTTTTAGGCTCACTCTCCATTTGTGCTCAAGCACATCACTAGTTATTATTTTGAATGATTGACTAATTGCGTCTCTGGGCCGCTTTGCTGAAGCACTTGTATTCAAAAGAGACTTATGATATTTTCCCAGTTACAGCTGCAACTAAAGTAGTTTTCTCACGTACTGTGATCTTTGAGGGTCTACGTACATATACCGACTCTTATCTTTACGTTCAATTAGTAAGTGAATAGTTTTTCGGGTTAGACAGTGTGGCGGATGGTTATAGAAGAGTCCTAAATACCCAATAGCTATACCAGTTGATGATATTAACTTCTGCATTACATACTACAATTGGTTGTTTTGTTCTCTGCATTTTATGACAGGTTCAGTTTGTTGTTGTTGCTTTTTTTGTTTGTTTGTATTTATTTGTTTGTATTTATTTGTTTTGTTGTTGTTGTTGTTGTTGTTTTTAGTTCATCTTTATTGCAGTTTTATTTGTTTGTTGTAATTGTTGTTTTCATTTGTTGTTGTTTTTTGTTAGTTGGTTTTTTCACTTGTTTTGACCTGCTTTGCTACTACTTTTGTGCGGTTAACTCTGGGAGTTCACAACTCTTACCACTATTCCTATAACACTTCTCTCCTTCCTCCCTCCCTTCCTTCCTCTCTCTTCCTCCTGCAGCTGTACAGCCAGGTAGCCCCAGAGCTGTCCCTGCAGCTTGTATGTGAGAAGTACCAATCTCTCAAGTTCTACGAGGGGATAGTGGACTTGTGTCTGAGTGCAGCTCAACAAAGAGACTCTCAGAACTTTGCAGCGCATTACTACAAGTCTGGACAGCCCAGCGATGACGGGGCCGGTTACCAGGCATACGCACGCAGGTGGGTGTGGCCACCAGGTGTCATACTGTTTGTTTGTGTGTGTGTGTGTGTGTTGGGGGTGGGGCATTAATTACTCCCACATAGTAGCAAAGTAGTGTCAAGTGGACTGGTTTGTTTGTTATATTGTATTATGTGAGACCAAAAATATATATATATATTTGATAGAATTTATCTGAAACTTTTGATGTGAACACTGTGAATTAGATGATCTTTACCAATTTTAGCTTGTACATGCATACCATTATACGCATTAATTACATTTGAATTGTGAATAGCTTACTGTAACTTTTTTTTTTTTTTCCAAATAAAAAAGTGCAATGGCAGTGTTGATACTCGAGCTCTAAGATATCAAAATTGTTGATTTAGTTCCTATGGTAAAGTTTGGGAGGTGGATTACAACTCCGGTCCATATTTTCAGCCATTTAAATGTTTTTGTTCTTGTTGCAGAATCGAATGTTACGATTGTATCACGGCAGCCATGAAGAAGCTACTTGATGAAGACCGCACCCCTGTCCCCGCCTACTCCATACCAAGTCAGCCAGGTCCACCAGCACCCACACAAGAGCGGACTACCCTGCCTAAGCAATATGTAAGAATATAATAGTTTTTATTGTGTTGTTCTGTATTAAGAGAGAGAAAAATAAAGTATTAACACATAAAAAAAAACACAACCTCTATACATGTGTTCGATAAGGGAAATAGCTCGCCAAGAGATCACATATTCCTAAAGTGAAATGCGTAGCTCATTAATCAGTATTGGTCAACACACAATTTTAGAAAAGGTTTATATATCTGGGCTTACTTTGATGTGACATATTCACCAGTTGTAGGATGACTTCGCCTGACTGGACTGCCTCTAGATAAGCAGTGATATGTTGGGACGTATTTCAGTGTACATGTTTTGATATGATCAGTTTTTATCACGTTGTTGTTGTTGTTGGTTCAGTTGAATGATATGATGACTCGAGCACTTCACAGCAAAGACGAAGTATTTCACGTGTGTTTGTACAACTGGATGCTCACAGAGGGACTCGCGGACTTGCTGATAGAGGTATGTGCGTATGCGTGTGTGTTTAAGAAGTGTCATGTGTGCATGTGTGAATATGTCTTGTGTACATGTTTTTCTCTCACTAGCTCAAGACTCCGTTTATCGAGAGTTACTTGAAGCATAAAGTCCGATCAGAGGTCAGCTCCACAGTATTCATGTACATATGAAACAAAAGCAGTGGGAAAAAGTAGTCAATTTATGAGTGTTTGTGTGTTTAGGAATCTGTTATGATTCTGAAAGTGAAAATATTATATACAATGTGGTATTATTTGAAATTCTGCGCAGGTGTCCATGGCAATCAAGGACCAACTAATAGTGAAATATGAAATTGAAATTTGACCTTCGATAGTTAAATTTGAGAGAGAGTGGAGTATAATCACTTTACTTTGCTCGCTTGTCTCTGAAACAGGAGCTAATCAGCTTTTATCATTTCATTCTCTCTGTTCTCTGTCCATTTTTTAAAGTGCTTTATTTTTACATGAACTGAGCTACATATTTCTGTTCATAGCTGGCCTTGCAACCCAGTTTCAGAGGGTAATCCATTGTTTTGGGTGGATTTGATTACACATCATTAGTCCCTTCATAATAAAACTTAGTGAATGTAATAGTGTAGAACTTGTCACTTACTGAATTTTTTCTATTATATGTACCTGGATTTTAATAAAGCTACCCATGCAGCTTCTAGTAATGGTCTGTTTCCCATTTAGCAGTGGTTGAAGACAAGCTAAGAGTGTTTTGGGGTAATATTGAATAAAGCGTAACGTGTTTTCAGCGTATGTAAAAGATGACAGAAGTGAAGTTGAGGGACTGTAGGGACTAGTACGTATTAGATGCTTTTGAACATTATCACATCACATCTTGGACAGGAAAAAAAAAACAATAACAACGAAGGTTTTGTATTTTATGGAAGATTCTAAAGATTTGTTTGGGAGATGGGAGTATTATTAGAACTAAATTTATTGCACTCAAGGTTATCTATACTCTTGTGTTTTCAACCAACTCTCATTGCCGTGCCAACACATCCTTAGTTACATGCTACTATTTGTAAAACCCTGCTTTAACTGTGTTAACTTGGGAGTTAATTAACAATGGACCTTTCAACACCAACTTTATCAACCATACATAGATCTTATGCATTCACACCTTCAGGCCCTTCAGAATAAACATAAAATACATGTTGAAAGTTAGGCTAGCTAGTTTCAGTGAGGTGCAGCTGCTCTGCGTCTAGTGTTTATTGGTACTCCTGTGGGTGTCCACCCTCGTTATATATGTGGGCGTCATGCCACATAAGTAGCTTGAAGGTGTTGTGGGGGGCATAGTTTTAATTACATTTGTCATGTGACTACATACATCGTATTGCTGCTCTTCTTTTTTTCTTTTTTTCTTTTTTTTTTTTTCTTTTTTTTTTTTTATATTATTTTTTTTTTTCAATCTTTTTTGTTGTATCATCCTTAACTTGCAGTCTTATCTGTTCTGCTCTAGAATAACACAATAGATATTAAAAATGAATTGTTCCAAGATGACCTGTGATCTTCTTGTTGTTGTTGTTGTTTCTCCAGCAAGACAGTCGTCCTATGTTGGACCTTCTCTGGCGTTATTACGAGAAGAAGAGAGACTATGGAGTTGCATCTAAGATACTCAACCAGCTGGCACACATCACCGGGTGAGGAGGGAGGGGAGGGTGGTTTCTGTCTCATAGACTGACGTAATGTTTAACATTGAGGGTTTAGTGGAAATGAGTAACTACTAGGGCTAAAACTTTGGGAAGTGGTGCTATTAGAGTTATGGCAAAGGCGATGTTAGGATGTTGTAAGATACAGGTGATAATTGTGTAGGAAATGTAACATTTTAAACCAAAAAATTCTTTAGTTTCCAGGCTCCACAAATGCAGATCATTGGCCTTTACAAGGTTATTAGCTGATGCTGGATGTTATATTATTGTGCAACAGTTTAATTTGTTAATTTATTGATTTATTTTTGTTTTGTTTGTTTGTATTTTTTTTTTTTTTTTTTTTTTTTTGGGTGTGTACTAGAAATGGATGCATTTGTTTCTTCTGTGTATTTGCTTTATTAGAGATATCTACTTGAGAACAGCCTTTGGTTGATCACATGTACAGCTAGTGGCATAGACTTGACATGTGCATGTTTACACTATACACATGTGCTCAGTCACATACAGATGTGTACGCACATGTACACTTAGGCAAGCTGTCGTGCCAGACTGCAGAGTGAGTATGTCTCAAGTGTTTTCCACGCTAGGTGGGTGTGGTGTTTGAATCTCACCTTCAGTCACTGATACGTGCACGTATTTGTACATGCAATTTTCTCTTTCAGAATGCAGGTGGCACATGTTCATCAAACTGCTTGACTAGCTGTAAGCAATGTACTAAATATATCTCTGAGCTCCTTACAATCACACTTACTCGGGAGGGAATGTTTGGGTGTTGATGTGTTTGTCAGACTCATGGGGTGGATTCATTTGTGCATAATAACCTGTTTCCATATAAGGTAATAGTTTTATAAAGTTACTTCATTTGGAATAGAATTGAAAAGTCAACACTATTTTGGGGAAGTTTAAAATCTAATAAAGTGAATGAAGAGGTGCGAGCTTTTGCTTGTCTCTGTAGCATCATCAGTAGCTAGCTGTATAGGCTCTGTGTTGTCATGGTGTTAGTAAACTATGCTTGTTGGGAAATGCCGGTTCTTCTGGTGAAGTAGTTAAGTATGTATGAGTATGAACAATGCTATATGTTTGTATACTATATATATATTTATTGCAGCTTTGATATTTTTACTTGAATATTTCCGCATCACGCGAGCGTTCTGTATTCTCCCATATTGTACGGTTTATATTGTACGCTCCTTGGAGCGCGCGTGTAGCGAGTAAAATCAATGAAAATTGTATTGTAACCGGTTGAGAAAAATTTCAAAGAAGCAATAAATCACTTATCACACTCGTCGTACAATATGGGAATGATATTTTACTCTCACGCCATATTTTCACTCGCCTTCGGCTCGTGAAAATATTTTGCGTGCTCATAAAATATTTTCCCATATTGTACTCTGACTCGTGCTATAAGTATTATATATATATACTTATATGTGCATATAGGGTTGGGTTCGGTATGTATAAAAAATTACTTGTAACATGGTTCGTTCGAAATGTCCAATCAGATTGCTTGATTCGCAGGAATATATTTCATACCCACCTCCTAGGAGGTGAATAAGTTAGCCATCCAATCAAAATTGGTTTCTGTGCATTTTGCATAGCCTAAAGCCATGGTACAAGTCCGTGTTCGGTCAGTACGGGATTTACACTATTCTCGGGCCTTCCACTCTCAGTTGTATAAAGCTTGTACCAACTTTTTTTTTTCCCTTCTTTTTATTATTATTATTTTTATTTTTGACTACTATATACATATCATGTTTGTCATTCTTTGTAGCAAGGAAATTTCACATTCTTTGTTATTCACTAAATAAAGATGTAAGAGAGTAAACAAACAATTACAACTTTACTTTAAATCTACCATACAGGTGTCTTGTTTACCTCCTTCATTTATTGTTGATGATTCTTTACCATACTAGGGTGTTTACTGTTGTTGTTGTTGTATTAGAGTGAGGCTGAATCTCAATGAGCGTATGGAGTATTTGTCTCGAGCCATGATCTGTGCCAAGAGCTGCAACTTACCCACTTCATCCAGTCACGAGGGAGAGTTCTTGCACGAGCTAGAGGAGAGCATGGAGGTGTGTGTATGTGTGTGTGTGTGTGTGTGTGCAAGTATGTGCATATTGGTAAAAGAATTATGGGGTGAGAATAGCATAGAGGAGTATTTATTTGTGTGTGTGTGTGTGTATGTTTTTTTGTTTTTTTTAAATAGTCAATGTAAAGACAGACCTCTTACTGCAGCAGTATTTTGGCCACATTTTTTCCACAGCTGGTGCTTATGTTTGTTCCGTATTCCAGGTTGCTAGAATACAACTGAGTATCCTGGACACCCTCAAGACTCTTGGCCCGGCTTCTCCTGAGGTGCGTAGAGCCATAGACAGCTTGAACTCTGAACTCATGGACATCACCAAGCTGTACGAACACTTTGCTGAGAAGTTCCACTTGGCCGAGTGCAAGTTGGCTATTGTTCACTGCGCCGGCCATCACGACCCGACACTGATAGAGTCCCTCTGGGGCGATATTCTAGACAATGGTGAGTAGTGCTAATTGTGTGGGTGGAGTCAGAAAGCAGCTGCACAGTCTTAGCAGCGGACCAATGAGACCTCTAGTTTGGTTAAAGTTGAGGTACATGTGAGTGGTAATACATAATACTCTCTTTCCTTTCTAGAGTAGAATTGGCAATATACATAAGGAAAATTATTCTTTATAGAAATTGTTTACTTAAGTATTGTCAATATTTGGTGTAAGATATATCATGATGGTATTCAATTAAACACAACATTTGTAGTTGTAAATTTTCCTCTATATTAATTGCGTCAACAATAATGAAACAAACCATTCAATTTTTTTTCCCCCAAAAGTTGTACTGTGTGTAGTCTACTTGGATAATAATGATTTAGATGTGGTGGTCGGCCACGCTCTCCAATCCACACCCCTCTCAGGAGAATGGAGAGTAATGGTACTACGTAGTATTACTGATCTATATTGATAGCAATACAAAGCAGAAGTCCTACTACTAACATATATAGTATCTCAGCTCGTTACGTAATTGTTACGTAATTGTGCTTGATTTTCATGTTGCTACGGTCTCTGTAGCTCTTCGTTCATCGTCTGTCCACCAGTCGTTTGAGAGTGTCCAGGTGAAGATGCTGGAGCTGAGTTCTCTATATGCTCGAAGTGAGCGCTTCTTCCCCAAGGAGTACCTCGCAGTGACCTTGGAGAAGAGAGCCTGTGACTTCCCGTGGGCGGTCAGTGGTGTGTACAGGCTGATGAGAGCCATGGGCGTGGCCATCGTAGACCTCTTCAAGATCTATGACAAACACTTCAAGGCTAAGGTAGAATTACGTCTGCACATGTGTGTGTGTGAAGTTGAGGTGTTCTTGAGGCTAGATCTGCACATGTGCATATGACTTTTTTTTTTTTTTTTTTTTTTTTTTTTTAACATGAAGTTAGGTCTGCACATGTGCATGTACAGTTGGGTATGCACATGTACATGTATGTTAGGTTAGTCTGGCATATGTAGTTCAACACATGTTAGATTTTTAGACATAATGTTGTCTATTCAATCAAGTCCTGGTATGTGATTCACGAGGTGATATAAGAAAATATTCCAACATTTATTTTCTCTTTCGCAATCTGAAGATGCATATAGTAATGTTGGTGGGCGTGTGTCTTTGAGGCTTGGTTTGTTGCAACACATGCACTTGAAGAGAAACTGAAATCTCAGCTAATTCGTATACCCTGGGGATAAGTGCCTTATATGGAAATAGCTGAGTGTTACAACAGCTATAAAAAAAATGGTTTTAAATAATTTAGAGAGATATTTGGAGTTCTATGTGCACTAATCTTGAGCACTCTAATTCTGTGATAGACAGACCACCTGCAATATTTGAAGCAAGACTCTCACTAACTGAGTCTCACTAACTGAGTCTCACTAACTGAGTCTCAATTGAGATTTTGGTGTATATATATATATATATATATATGGCAAAAGTTCAAAGAGGTCAATGCGTGTCCACCCCCGTAGGTTAAACAGAATACAACGTAATGCTATATCTACTTGAGCTCACAATGAGAATTTTGAACGGAGCGTACTTTGGAAAGGTGATTAGCTTAAACAAAAACCGTTCGTTTATCAATATCATACTTGGAATTTTGATTGCTTACCCCTTGAAAATCCTTTGTCCAATAGTCAAGTTCTACAACGCAGGTCTTGTGCTGGTATATCCAGGAAACAAGTATGTATAAAAGTGTTCTGTGTTGCTAAGGAAGAGCAATAAACTAAACAAAAATATATAACTAACAAAAATTATTAGCAGCTAGCATTCAAATTTAAATTTCAGTTGGACCAGCTCGCTCGCCACTTGTGCTGAAGCACATCACTAGTTAATATTGGTATGTTATTATTGTTATTGTTGTTGTTGCTACATGTATGTATGTGTGTGCTGGTGTTGTTGACAGGATCCATTCTGGGCTTCCAAGGGGGATCCCCTCCACCTCCTCCGTGTGATATGTGCTCTGTTGGTAGACTATGTCCAACAAACTCTGCCAGCATCAGCTACCAGTGACAGAGATCGGTGAGGTGGGGAAGGAGGATGGGTGGATGAGAGGTTTGATGTTGCCCTGCCCTGGTGGTCAGTGGCGGCAGTAAACCTCACTTTAACACTGGAACACCTTCACGCTCTTTCTCACCCATTCATTACATCACCTGCTAATTAACCCCTACTACTCATCTTACCCCTCATGCTTCTAAATAAACATTGGTCTATACCACATCTCTATCCTCCCAGTAGTCCTACCATGCAGCTAAACAAACATTGATCCATTGGCAGTCTGCCCTAGCCTCCATCTATTCTGTATCTGGATATGATTCATTTATTTTGTGGCTTAGTTACACTTCATGTCATGAACACACTTTTTTTTTTACAATGTGTGCATATTTTCTGTTCTTGCTTGCTCATTTCCTCATCCCACTATTTAAACCAGATCCTTTCATCATTTCATTCTCTCTGTTTCTCTCTCTATTTTTAGAAGCCCTTTAGTTTAACATGAACTGAGCTACATATTTCTGTTCATAGCTGGCCTTACAACCCATTTTCAGAGGGCAATCCATTGTTTTGAGTGGATTTAATTACACATCATTAGTCCCTTCATAATAAAACTTAGCAACTCTACTTAGGAAGTAAAATGGCAAAAAAATTTGGGGGGGAGGCGGTTGTTAATTTTTTCTTTTTGCATTCTGCAGAGTTCATTGCAATGGCAATGGCAAGTATTAAAACATTTTTAAAATGCCGCTGTGTGTATATACTGGTCATAGTTCATAAATCTACTGGACTAAGTGGCTAACAAATTACAGGAACTCAGTTATTGCGAAATAGTACACACAGTTGTTAAATAACCAGCAGTTACAAGAAGCCTGTGTGTGTGAATGTATGTATACCATTAACTCATTGTGTATACCATTAGTGTTTTGTTCTTAATAGTTACCCAAACTTATGATATATGATTTATTTATTTTTACCTTTAGGCATGCCTTCCACCATCTCCTGGATACAGCTATTTCTCAATACCTGGTTGAACTACCTAGTCTGCCCAAGACCACGCCTCATTCTGAGGAGCTCATAAAAACGCTCCACAGTATACAGAAGGAAATTCGCAACTACACTTAGGAACTGGAAATTGTAGAACGCTTAATCAAATACATGCCTTCATCTAACACAAACTCTTCTTCTTAATCTTTTTCTCATTCTTTTCTGTCTTTCCTGATATTTATGTGCATGTAGGACCCAATAATAGTGTTATAACAATGTCATGGTTTTCAAGTAGGTAATGGTCGTATGTGTTACGAAGTCGAAGGTTTGGACGGGCTATGTCTCGAGCTGTGGTAGACTTGGGTGGGGCTTTTAATTCTTGGTAGGCCCTCTTCTCAGGTAGGTCTTTATTGACTGCCAAAAAAAGAAAATAGCTGTGCAAAGGATACAAGTAAAGTTATCAGTGCACAGCAGGCAACGGTGCCAATTTTGTGGGCGTGGCACGCCTACGCGAGTGTTTGAGCAACCCCCTTAATTTGCAGGGACAAAGTTCTTAGCGCAAATGAACGCAGTGTGAATCTGGCTATTATTTTGCTTGCTCTAGTAGTAGAAGTTTGAAAAGAGAGGTAAGTTTATGCAGTTAAGTTATAGAGGGTAACTAGAAGTAATGGTAAAGATTGCTAAGTATGTTTATAGGCTGGTGATTTGCTTGAAAGCTATCGATTAACTGGATGGAGTTGAAGCAGTAGCTCGCTAGATGAAGCTATAGCTATTAATATTCATGAACTTCTTCTTCGCGCAATGGAATGGCGTGTACGTGCAAGCCAGTGTAGTATTACTTCACAGAGCTAGATATTACATACAGTTGCTTTTTTTTTATAGCGATCTTCGTAGCTATTCAACTAAAGACAGAAGTTTTATAACAATATTTTACAATATATTTAGTGTAACTATTTCATTATGTATTTAGCATAGCTAGTGAACTTATTCAACCTAAGAACTGCTTGCTAGTGATTAGCTAGTGAATGAGTGAGAGCTCTATGAAGACGTGCTGTATGAGGAGATCCAGACATAGTCCACAGCAGAAAAAATCCTGTTCTCATCCAGCAAAGTTTTAAAATTCAATGCCTGCACTAGCTACAATTACAAAACACTGCTGTAAAACAAATAGATACAGGACACAGAATCTTCTCTTCAGGTCGGGTGTGCTGTAGTGTAGTAGTGTAGTTGATCTTTATCTAGTCCTGTGCGTATGTTCGACTCTCAGTTCTTCTAGCAAAATAGAGAATTCTTCTTTGGAAAATGTTTCTTTTTTATCTGGTAAATTTACATGTTAGTATTTTTATCGTTTTTCTCCTTACACTAAGAGTCTGTATTTTTTTCCAAGCCCAAAAAAGAAAAAGTCAATGCAGAAATATTGATATGATTTTGTACGGTGGTTGTGGTGAAAATGGATGCTAGATAATTATGTTATTCCTCCAGTCTTCATTCCTTTGTTTTGTTGTTGCTGCCTGTTCTTCACTCTAGTTTTTTTTTGTCATAAAAGGTTAGTTTGAGTCATGTAGTTTGAGTTGTGTAAGGAAGCCATTATAAATAACACCACCATTTTTTTTTTATAAATCATTAAATATTATATATATAACTCAAAAACTGTACCTATTTATTATTTAATAGTCCTCTACATACTAGCACTTAACTAATTGAATCTTTAGATAATTTACTCAAACAAGTACATTTTAAAACTTAACTCGAAGTTTTGACTGTTTATTATATCACCACGGAGAGTTCAACCTCAGTTGACCTCTGAGGAGGACTTTGGCAAGAAAAAGAAAAAAAGCAATAATAAAATACTGAACAGATAAATATACAAATAAATGAATAAAAAAGGAAGTTAGAAGGGAATAATAGCATGAACAGCCCAAAATGGCAACAGCATTTTCACATTGTACTGCCACGGAGAATCTTTGGAGAATATTATAACTTGTAGGTAAAGGTTTAAAAAATGAATGCAGATGCTAGGATTACCTATAACTTGCAGTCAATGTTGAACCAATTGATAGCATTATGATTGTACAGCCAGTGAGTGATTCCTAATATACATTTGTAATTTCATTATAGGACACGTAATTCTTGAATTGATGGAAGGCAAAGAATTTCTCATCTTGGTTTCCATTGTTTTCATGGCAACTCCAGCATACCAGCAAGGTAACCTTGTGTGCTGTATACCAGGCAGTACAATGTAGTTCACTAATGTTAGGAGTATTTTTTTTAAGTTTTATCATTTAACAAGGTAGCTAATTATAATTTAGTTAGTGTATTTCACATTCAAGTTTTGGTTACTCCACAAAAAAGTAAATCAGTAGAACTAACTAGTGAACACGTACACATAATTAGACTAGTGCTGAGTTTCCACATAATGAGCAAGTTAGCCTAGCTAAGGTTCAATACAATTTGCACAAACTAGAAAGAGTGAACTCACAATTATTGTATAGCTAAAGTCATCGATCACTGTCCAGCACCACAATCTTGATCACTGTCCAGCACCACAATCTTGATCACTGTCCAGCACCACAATCTTGCCCGAAGCGTTTATTGTTGTTGACTATTTCCTAATAATCAAAGATTATGGTTCAATAATTAGTTTTCAGTGAAGCAGTGGTCGCTGTGTTGGAGAAGGATAGTGAGGAAAAAAATAGGAAGAAGACAGGCCATTCTAGGAGGTTAAGACCAAGAGAATCGTCCAATGTTTGGGTGACACTTGTGAAAATATTTCAGGTGTAAATTTTGTATCACTTCTGCTAAAGACAGCTCTAAAAGATTTCGTCATTGGTTTATTATTAAATTCTACTTTTGGTCAACAAAGACAATAATAAATTTTATTTGTGGTCAACTATGTTGCTATACACTATGACATAGTGTGACAGCCAGGTAAAGGCACATTAACCACCTACTCAACAGGATCAATGTCAGAAAATTGTCAGCCAAGCACCAATAGTTGCGTGTATCAATGTAGTGTTTATAGAATTTTAACTGGTGGATTGATCACTTCAATTTAACATGACTTAAGTAACGTGTGAATATTTTGAGCGGGGATGGAAGGAGATGCTTGCTAAATATGATGTTGTGTACTATTTCGTTTAAACTGGCAAATTGTGTATGATCTATTCGAGGACAAGATAATATTCCAGAATGTGAAGTATTCTAGAAAATAATAGAATATAATTTAGCTATCACGTTTTTACAACTCATGGAAAGAATTAGTGTTACTTTCAGGCTGCCATAATACACTGGGATTATGAAGTTGCACAAATACACAAGAGTATAAGCAATTACACCTAAACTAACTTCTCACATAGTTCATAGCTAATTGTTCATTGAATGCTGTATAAACATAATCCAATATTACGCATGCTTGATGTTATGTTTGCATGGTGGGCAGGCAGCTTGATTGGATTATTCTTTATCAAAAGTCAACTCTGTTATAGTGCACAGATGACAAAACATATAGATACAACACAGGAAATGACATCATCATTGATTTCAGTCTATATTATCACTCTTATCAACTAAAACCACAGCATTTAGACTGGTACCTTCACTTTGTGGCATGCCTTTTATAGTAACCTCATGCTTATTTGATTCTGATAATCTTTGGTTACTCTTCACACTACTGCTTCACACTACCGAAATCAGTTTTAACACGTGCCATTCTACATGCATTAGGAGACAACATAACTTACTAGTAAATTTCCAGTAAATATATTATTGTGTTCATATCTACTATGTATGTAATACTTGCTGTTATAGCCTGATATACATACCTGTCTCATAAATAGGATCTGTGTTAATTTGTTTAGAAATGTTGAACTAAAGAAAATGTATAGCAATAGGTGTTAATTGTGACCGGTTTTGGGGAAATCGGCCTAAACCCGGCATCTAAAGTTTTCTAATTTATTCTTCCAGTAGGCTGCACGGGGCTTTGGGATGCCGTCCTCCTAATTTGGAAGCAGTAGCACAAGCCGTCTTCACCCTACGCACTACAACACTTCAGTATTTTTGCTAAACTTATTATTGCTGATTTCGAAAGAAAACGCCGGGTAAAGGCGTTGCTAAGGTCAGGGGACGTGCCTTGTGTTCGTATACTATTACTTCGTGTCTCCGGGACACTATGGAATACACCGGTTACAGGCGGATTGAAAGAAGTCTAAAAGGCTTAATGCAGGGCTCTTTAAGAAACTATGATGGCGAGAATTGCATGAGTACGTGAATTATGTAGAATAGTAAGTGAATTAGTTAGCTACAGTTTTTTCCCGCTGTTAGTGAAAATTTCTTAGCAACGATCCGGACATGAGTCCAACCGGCTAGTGTTTTTAGCCTCATAGCGTGAGTTCTAGAGCTCACCAGAGCTTACAACTGCATCATAGGCTAGAGCTAACTGGTATCTATCCATTTCTGCCATAAATTTTTTTTTTTTTAAATCTACCCATAAGGCTTCATTTACCCTGAGATACTGAAAAATATTGTTTGCTGCATTTTGGCGGATTTTCCCAAAACCGGTCACATATATTATAACATTTGTGACCGTCTATAGGAAAACCAGGCACAACGCGGCACCCTTCGAAAAAAAATTTTTTTCACTTACGGAGTTGTCGGCGTCCAGATATTGAGCTCTCCAAGTTTTATCGTCGTAGCTTAAGTCGTTCCCGCTATAATAGACCTAACCGTTCCCTTCCGTCCGCTTGAAACAATACATTTTTAAGAAATCGATCTATCTTTTCTCGATATTGCGCACGCCGCGTTGTGCCCGGTTTTCCCATAGACGGTCACATTTGGTGATGTCAGTTGGTGGCGACGCTTTACTAATTTGGCTAATCTCATGAAGTATATACACACTGCTGTGTATCATCATTACTGACTTACAAGCATATGCTTTTAGAGATGCAATACGTGAAGTGGGTATATCTGCAGTTTTAAAACTATACATTGAAGAGCATTGCAGAGCTGTTGATTATACTGGATACAATTGCACATGAAATTAAATGACTAATTGTCTAATTGAAACATACCAAGGATGTAATATGTGTCACTATAGTATATACAGATATATGATATGTATGTCACTAACTTACAATTCATTTGAAAAATACATTAACAATTTGTTGTAGAGTGCTTGGCTGGGCTGACTTGCTTGCCATCACTTCACTATCAAGTGCACCATAGTATATGCATGTAATGTGTGCGAGTGTGTATGAACATATAAGCTTTGTATATATCTACATGTCTATTTAGTGCCCAGTACTCCAATTATCACTAGATTATCGACAGCTACAAATGAGATTTCTATGGAATGGTCTCAAGCTCCAAATGAATACGTGGACAACTATACAGTGTCTTATACGTATGTGTTCCGATCATGTGAGGGTAATATAGGAGGTCACATGACTGTTTCTGGGATTCCAAACTCTACATTATCATATACTCTCACACAACTGGAGGAATATGCTGAATACACTATTAATATAGCAGCAAGTAACCAGGCTGGAACTTCAGATCCTGCTATGAGGACTATTACAACTATGAAATCAGGTATATGTACATCTCGTCTGATATGTCTACTTTGAATACATGTATTCTCAAACTTTATACAGATCCTTCCAGTATAGTTCAGAATTTCACCATAGAGTCTGTGACTGCTACTAGTATCAACATTACTTGGGATAGAATAGAATGTCGGCACAGAAACTCGGAAATAACCAGTTACACATTGCTTGTATATGAAGGTACTACCAGAATTCTAGGTATTAAAACACAGACTGTGAACGATTACAATCATTTTCTGATTGAAGACCTAACTCCAAGGACCAATTATTCTATAACTATAATAGCTGATGATGATGACATCAATCGTCAAAGGCGAAGTCGTCCGGCTATCATATATGGAGTCAGTGGAATCAATAAAGGTGGGTCCCAGTTACATTATAAAAAATATTTGATGTAGTTGAAGCAAAATACTGACGGCAATACATAAGAAATCTGTTTTGTATCTAAATGCCATCAATCCACATGACAAAGGGTATGCAAAGATGTTATAGTGTGTATGTGTGTGACACATTTGTACTAAGTTTAACTGTCTGTATAGCTAACACATATTCATTTCCAGATTGCTCATATGTACTAAATTGCAGCTGAAGATGCACCATATTACCAGACACAAGACAACCAGAAGTTATCATCCTATGCCTCTCTTACTCCAGCTTAACAACAAAATTCAAAAGATTGCAAAAATTACAGGCCATAAAAATGGGTTCACATAATGTTTGAATGCTTTTATCCTACCTTGCAGTTCCTGAATTGAGAAAATAGGAATACTTATAGTATACTGTGTATATCATCAACATGCTAAGTAGATACAATATAATGTATTACGGTACACAATGTTAAAGCTATTTGTTTTTTGTATCTAATTTTTATCAATGGTAATACTTGAAACAATATCCCTTCAGTAATCATTAGTATGAGTAATAGCAGGGGTAACCATGCTATTCGGGATTGAGCACAAGGCAAAGCCAAATGGTATTTGAATTGCTTTACGAATGATATTGATCATGTTGCATATCACTCACTGGTTCAGGATTAGCTTCCTCTGGAACTTCATGTCAACCTACAGCTCCTACTAATCCGTTGAAAAACATTCCGTCTAATATGGGTAGAACTTCTGCACTAAAAAATGACATAGTCTCCAACTAGAAACTACTCGAACTGTACGTTTCAATGGCTAAAGCTGCACACATGTGCATTTAACCATACTATTTCACTTCATATTTTCCCCCTAAACGATAAATGCTAAAGCTTAGCTGCAGCGTCCAGAGCCCGGCTAATGTGTTGTTCTATTGCATGTATTTTTAGAATAGAAATAGCTACTACGTAACTAAGGTAGTCAGGCTGAAAATAAACTTGACATTAGTTCGAAAATGACGATAAATTTGTCTACAACTGAGGCGGTGGATCTTGTCTGCAACAACGTTTTCGACTGCGAACGTGAGAGGGAATGGGCACAGGAGCTACATAGCTACTGCAGAGGTACTACTGTTGAGGATAGAGAGTTGGACTTGCTCGCTAAAGCTGTCATTTCATTGCCAGTTGAGGAAACTACTAGTTTTCAACTTGAGAGCTACTAGAGCACTGTAGGTAGCGAACATACCAGCAGCTATGTTGAAGAGGATATGGAACTTGATATTCCAGGTAAGAAAAACAGCTATTTATGCAGAAAATTGGAGAAAAAAGTAAAAAATAGTTTTCCGGGGAACATGTTGGTAAATTTTGTTATGCCTAATAGCTTTCCCAGGAATATGGTGCTAATTTGGTCACAGCTCTGAACTTTTTTTTTTTTACAAACTCCCAGCAACGAGTAATGATTTGACTGAGCTATCTTTGCTCTCTGAATTACTATGGACTTCCTATTCATAAGTATGATGTCTCTACTTCTGCAAGGTCACAATATTGAGATGATGGTAATACTGATTATGTTGAAAGCATGAAGAAAGGTTGACAAAGTAATGAATGGATGAAAAATGAAGAGTAAGAGTAAGAATATGGCTAGAGGGAGGAGTAAGTATATGCAGAGGACTGGAATTATTAGCGAAATATTCTTTTCTTCTTGATGTTCTTTAGCCCAGCTATCAGTCACGCCTCTCCTGGTGTCATCCATCAGTGAGCAACAGCATTGCTGGCTGAGATAACTGTCTATTATAACAGTAAAAAATATCTAATCATGCACAAACAATTCCTAATATTGCACTGGAACGCATACAGATCAATTTGTTGTGATATAGTTACATTGTGGTCCCAATAACCACTTTGTGGTTTGTTGCTAAGCAACCAAATTTGACCATAAATGTTCAACAATACATGTACTTTCACGCGATATATGGTTGCTAGGTACTTTTTTGATCTCCTGATTTTATATTTATTTTTAAACGTTATTCATATAGAAAAAATAAAATTACTGAATTTTATCTGCCAGTGAGAGGGTTAAGTGCATGATATACCGTTTAAAAACTCCTTTTCTGCCAGTATTGTCATAAATTACGACGATGACCAAACAACTATTTTTAATCTGGTCAACAGCCTCAAATTACTCTATTGAAATAGTTGTCATACCACTTGAAGTACTTAAATCAGTCTATTGGTTACAGTTTTTCTCATGACCGAGTCATTATGTATAGTTTAACTGTTGTAGGATTTATTGTGGTTTAGGAAAATAAGAACATCATATGGTCATTAATACTCCATCTGATATTGCCATTATGCACTGTGTTATATTTGAGTTGACTGGTACATTGTTTTAGGTGTTGGATTCTTCTTTAATAGACAGATCTATTCTAATAACAGTGCTGTGGATATTGGTTCACTTGGACACTCCAGGCCTTTGTTGTGTGTGACAAATCTGGTAGAGTGTTGTAGCAGTGATGAGACTGGATCAGATCCCATTGGTTCTTGGACTTTGCCAGATGGTTCCGTCCCTCCTACTTCTGGTACTGGTATCTTTATGTCAGCAGGTCTCAGTGCTGTCTCCCTTACTACTAGATTGTCATCATCGGTCACAGCTCCTTCAGGAATATATAGCTGTGAAATTGAGGATGCTAATAACGTAGTCAGAGTTTTGCATTTATATGCTTATCAATCAGGAAATACACCAAGTGAGTTTGAATAATTGCACACAAAATGTGTAATGTTTACAATGTAAAAGTTCTAATAATTTGTGGAACTTGAAGTAGCGTTTTTGTCAGAAATGAAATGTATTTTATATAAACTATAGGAATGACTTGCCACATTATTGTAACTGATGGTTCCAGCCCAGCCAAACAGTTGGTACTTGATGTACAAACTATTGCAAATTAAGAATGGAGTAGCATTAGTTATATTTATCTAATTCTGTACCACGTGGTTTAGTTGCATCAGTCACTTTTTTTTCTCACTTATCTTTGTTTGACACATATGGTTCAATTTCATTCACACACCACTCACTATCGTCATTATTACCGACTGTGCTTTACCCACCTTTTTTGACCTTACTTTTTACTCATCTTTTCATGATACTTTGTCCACATTTTTACAATGCTTTACCTACCCAACTTGGCTCATAGGCATTTGTTGACAATACTTACCAACTTTGCGATCAATAAAATTGATCAGGCCATGGCCTGACTGACCTGACCAGTTCCAATGTCCTGTATTAATGTTTGTGCCGTTATTAGGTGCTCCTGTTATTTCAAGTCTTCAATACAACCAAAATATATCAGCTATGATCTGCACATCCACCGAGCAACTAATAGAGTCAGTGACATGGTATAAAAATGGACAAGAGATACCAAGAAGCAGTTCACAGTTGATACAGAGTCATCGAATTATCGATAGAGACAATGTAGTCATAGAGCATATCCTCAGCGGGAGTGTGGATATATTTTTTGGGACATTTACATGTGCTATTCAAGATAACACAAACAGGACAGCAGAGATAAGTGTTACTTTAAATGGTTAGTCATTAACCCTTTGACAGTTGGAGCCGAGAACTTTCGGCTTTGCACCGCTCCCAATTCTCCGATTTTTTAAAATATTAATTAATCTAATATGACATTCTTATTTTTTTTGTTATACATTGCTCTGATGTAGTACTTCCTAAAATTATAAGAATTGAAATGAGTGTACTAGTATTTTTTTATAATGGTTTTAGTGTTTTAAAAAAATATGGCAACTGAGCGTCAGTCCGCCTGAAATTTTTATATAGTTCGGGGCTTCGAAGCTCAGAATTCAACAGAAGGACAGAGTTGTGTTAGGTCTAGATGTTTTGTTGGTATGTGTACACTATTCCTGAGGTGGAGGTTGCGAGTTCTAATCCTGCTGTTGACAATTTTTTTCTGCCTTACTTTTCCTTGTGAAAAGCTTTTCTCATTATCAATGTTTTACCAACTCTGCTCAGCTCATGATTTATTCATGAACACACACACCATCGGCATCATTACTTACACACAAGAGTATTATTGATAAAATAGATAGCTAATAGTAATAATCGTATGCATGGTTACTTACTAACGGAATTATGCAACTTTGAATTGCCGGCAATTTATTAGGACTACATAACTCAGTAGTTATGTATTCATAATTCTTTCCCAACTATGCTTATGCTGCAATATTCTTGAAAAATTGTAGTTTTAGTTTCAGCATTAGAATAGTCTGTTTGGTACACAGTGGCCATGATTAAGATAGCTTTTAAAGAGATCATTGTGAATACTTTGGGAAACATAGCAAACCTTTCTGCTGGGTAATTTCAATGTTTTTTTCTGGCTACAAAGCATTTAATATTTTCAAAATAATGTATTCCAATTTATAAGCTATTTGATAGGAAGTGGCAGCTTCCTGTTTATAGTCTACAGTAGCTGATATTTAGAATAGAAAATTGTGTTTTATGGAGCAAAAGAGGGAAGAGTAGCAGTAATTTAACTGTTCTATAAGTATTATCGTGCACTGAAATTGTAATGAATATCAAAATATTTATTTAATTAGTTATAAAAGTTAAAATTTCTACTTTAAGGTCAATTAGCCACTGCCAACAAATAGATGTTAGAATTTTTTCTCATTTCTCACCTGTTATGCTCCAAAGAATACTATTGGCTTTTTAGTGTACCTAAATAGAAGCTGAAACTTACTTCAACTAGGCTGATAGTTAAAACATACTACTCTATCACCGCATTATGTTGACTATCCATTAAATTGTGTTCATTTTAGGTGTAAACATTGTCCACAGTCCCCTGCCCCTCACAGTGGGTAGAGATGAGACTCTGACATGTGTGAGTGAGTTGGGCATGGCAGACAGGATAGAGTGGACCAGCAGTGGCAGAGTTCTGGCCAGTGAGTCATCTATAGACAGACTCAGCCTCACCTTCTCTCCAGTCAATGACACTACAGACATTCATGGGAATGACTTCGTTTGTTCTGTGCACCTGTCACAACAGACTTTCAACCAAACACTCCCTACAACAGTTACAGGTAACTTAGGAAGTCATTACTTTTTTGCAATATTATGATAAATAGCAAGTTCCTCACCACACAGTGGCGCCTGATGTACTAAGTTACACATATTAACACTGCAGTAGTGTCAAGCAGTTTTATCCATGGTTTCCCTCTACTGTTTTCTTTTTTTTTCCCTCAGCCATCCTTTTCAACTCACAGATTCTCTTCTCCTGTTCCCCAATATCTCTGTTTTTTCTGTGTACTTTCTTTAACTTCTAGTTACATCAGTCAGCTTTTTATCACCTGCTTCTATTTTATTGACCCTAGCATTCTCCTGCTTCTCTGCCTCTCTTATCATTGTGGTTAGCAACTAACTCTTTCCCAACTCAGTTTGGCGACCCAGTGTTCAATTTTATAGGATACAATGGTATGATAAGACACTTCAAGACTTTCCAAAGTTAGGTCCAGACTTATTAAAAGTTGTGAGGGCTCACTCCGCACTCCATATTGCCAGTTTGAATCGCATAACAGCTGGTTTTTGTTCCTTTTTTATCTTTCCCCTAGTCAAACGTTCCCATTCAGGTCATGTCGATGCTTTGCCAACTCTGATTGTCTCATAAATTATTCATGAACACGCATAGTGATCATCATTACTGACACCCAAGCGTATTATTATATAGGTATTATAATATCACTAATATTACTTCAAGTAGAATGTTATACACTAGATTTTTCTCTTGTGTGCACTACCAATTACATTGTCAATATATTGCTAATAACTTCCAAGTGCATGGATTCAAGCAATTATACAAGGTATGCATCACACTCATATCTGACATACCAAATTTCTCAGATCACCAATATATGGCATTAGCCGCCTATTGATGACCTGTACCTTTTATTAACCAATCCGAGTTTTATTGATGGGAGTAGTTTACGGACATTCACAGAAAATTCTGTTATCAATGGGCACAATTATTTACAAACATCCGGAGCATCCACAATAGTAATGCAGAGCTGAGTAATGAGTGCTTTATTTTGCTTGAATACACTTTTCATAGTGACCGGTGGGTAAAAACCAGTGGTATAAAATAATAGAAGTATATATTTCAGCATTGGGACATAACATTAATTCAAACTTTCAACAGCAAAATTTAACTTAATTGCTTTATGTACACTGTGAAAACTGTCCCATGATTTCTAAAGTTTAACTATTGTCAACATAGATAAGCTTGCTAACAACCACTGCCACATTTATCTCCAATTGAATTCTGTATAATGATTCTGGTCTATCAGTAATTCACAAAGTAGCATTAAAGCCAGATCGGAAGCTATTACAACACAGTGAATGATGCATGAGTATTAAATAGCTTTGAGATTGCGGAGCCAAGCAGTATTGAACACACCACCACTTATTTAAATGAAGTGTATACAACTTCTACAACTTTAGCTACAAAGTTAACTTCAAACTGTTTTTAGGCTAACTTAGTGTTGCACAGTAGAGTTGAAATAGTGAGAGTATTTGTATTGTGAGTGTGGCAAAAACTTAAAAATATTTTATCTCTGAGAGGGAATTAAATGATTAAGCCAGAGAATGTGCTTGTGAAACCATATAGAGTGTAGGTCAATATAATTCACGGTAGTAAAGTAACAAAGCTCATATCTCAGAATATATCCATTTGAGCGAAAAGTTTGACATCTCAAATGGAAATTCAAACTCCAGGGATTTTTGTAGTTTAAACTTGATCAAATTGTCAAAAGTCTAAATAATTTATTAGAAATAATGCTAACTATTATATAAGGGAAAAGGTTCCTTTGTGGCTTGATAACTGTTATATACAACTCTGCCACCATTATAGTTACCTTTACAAATCATCAAGATTCTACCTAAATAATATTTTATATATTGTATGAGTCATAGACTGATACACCCACTAAACTTTTTTATATGTATTTCTTGTGTTCAGTGCCACACCCACCTATCAATGTTTCCCTCGAGATGTCAGGGAGCCTAGTTGCAGGGTCAGAGTATAATTTGACATGTGTTGTTACTAAGCTATACAGTGGACTGACCAGATCACCTGGAGTGAGATGGAGGGCTCATGAGAACAATAATTTCTATGCTACGGTACCATACAATTCCACCACAGAAAATGTTTCTATAGCAACTGCAAGATTCTATCCTATATATACAAGCCATTCAGGAATATATATTTGTGAAGGATCACTAGAGTCTCCCTTATTGGAAACTCCGGTTTTAATCACTGTGGGGCCATTTATATTTTTTCAGAGTGAGTTCCTATTTATTATAGTGAGTATAACAAGATTGTTGTTTATCATTCCATGTGCTTAGTTCCAGCTCCAGTCCTTGATATCACACAATCTGAATTCACAACAAATGGAAGTGTTAATATAACTCTGACTTGCTCTGCTACTGTTAATCGTACCTTTCTTAACTTTGATTCACTCAGATATATTTTCACATGGTTTAGAGACAATGATTTACTACTACAAGAAGAAACAACACTGGGATTCTCACAGTACACTCTGAACATGCCAGGAGTTTTCCAGGAAAACATCACATGTGCAGGACAAATTCTAGAGGAGTTCAACCGTATATTAGCAAGTACAGTTACCAATTATACAGAGCTTGTTACAGTTGCTGGTAAGAATCACTTTAGTACAACTAAATTAAAATTTCAAAATTGCTTTATTTAGATCTTGCTTTAATATGACAGCAGAAGTTAGTTTGTATTGAGAAACAACTAACTTGTGAAATTTTCATATAGTATTTTAGCATGCTCATATTTCCTGATGTGTGTTAAATATTAATAGTGTCAGAGTCCTGCTTGAAAACATCTATTTCAGTCAACCTATCTCACACAGAAATGAGACAGAATCTGTCATGTCTCGCACAAAGTTGTCCTTACTTGGCATCCATTACAAATTTAAGTCTGATCTCTGTGATGTGGACAAAAGATGGCCAGCAAATTTCAGAGGAGAGTATAATATCTTCAACAGTGAAAGAGAATAAGGTTCTATCTGTATCACTCTCAATTATTTTGGAACCAAGCTCTAATTACTCGTGTAAAACAATAGTTCCATACTCACTAAATGTCTCTAATTCTCTGAGAACTTTGGAAACTGGAGCATATATAATACCGGGTGAGGGTTTGTATGGATATAGCTACTTCAAATGAAACGTTTTATTGAATATACTATGTGTGTCTTCAGCCACTAGATTGTATATTCAATTTTGTTCAGAAATGAAATTGGAGCATGTAAGTATTCGTTAGTTGTATATTTTTTGTATATCCATCTATTACCTTGTCAATGTCACAGGATCTATCACAAACTCATCACATTGGAATACAACAATATGTAACAAACGTTTTAATGAGCTGCGGTTATGACTTGATTATGCAAAATGTGACATTTCAACAAAATATTTCCTCCATTACTTTCGAAGCAGTCATTGTAAGTTCTTCTGATGTCACCAGTAGAGAGCTAAGACGGTGTTTGGATCACTCAGCACCAAATCATATCTCAGTGTCATCTTTGTCTTTAGAAGTAGCATGCACTTCAACCTGCCCAAATTTTGTTTGTGCTGTCCCAACCACCACCTTATTGACACAGCCTGAATCTCGAGGTTCAGATAGTATAGTCACTACAGATATAACAGGCAGTGATGGAGGAACGTCTCTATCTAGAGTTCCAAGCCACATTATTGCTATAGTAGTTGTCATAGTAGTTGTAGCAGCTGCTATTTTGACTGCAATTATAATAATTTTAGTGGCGTATCACAAAAGACCTCGTTCAAAAGAAAGGTGAGATGATTAACACAAATTATTACAACTAAAAACCAAGAGCAGAATAGAAATATCGTGTATGCATGGGAAAATTTTTGAAACATAGCTAGGTAGTATGGAAAGTGAAAATTCTAAATTTTAGCATTAAAAGAAAATACAGAAGCTAGCAATTAGCTACTTATCTTACATGTTTATATTAAAACTATTGGTAAATGCTGCTATGTTATTATGTTGAGTGTGAAATGTGCGAGAGGATGGGAAAGAAAAGTTGCAAAAAATACAAGAACATCCTGGAAGTCATCATTAACTATAGCATAATAGCTGGTAGCTATATATTACGTATTTCCATATCTGCAGTAGTCATTAAAGCAGTAGCTAGTTGAAGTGTAATAATTTCTTGTGATGAGGTTAATGTGCAATAACAGCTGGTTTTTTTGTTTGTTTATTTGTTTGTTTTTTGCTATGTCCAGAAATAATGTAAAATAATGGAGTCGCTCTTTCTTATTCTGTGTGCATGACAGAAAGCCAATGGTGTAACTGCTCAATGTTACAAATATTACAATTCACTATTAATTAGATCTTTCCATGTGTGAAATCATAGGGTTGCACTAACAATAGTCAATTACTAGCTAATTCTGAAGAAGCAAAGTTGTTCCCACTTTTACTAATTGTAAAAATTAAAATATTGCCGTTGTGAATTTTTGTTTCTTATATTTTTATAGTAGTGAAAAAATGGTGCCAACAGTGGAATTGGATTCTTATCATAACATTTACATACCAGAAAAAAATGATGGTGGTAGCGGAGAAAAAAATGTGGAAATTCTCAATGGGTTGACTTCCCAAGTGTCTTCATTCGCAAAATGAAGGCTGTAACTCAACCTGAAAACCAACTCACTAGATCACTTGCAAATTTTGTTTTACTATTTTTTGTGCTCATTATTAAATAATAAGGGTTTAGCCCTATTTGCTCACGACATTCACTAACTGATAATTACATAGTCATCATGAATCAACAATGATCAATACAACTGAACACACAGGGAAAGGATCGTCAATTAATATGACTAGCTACACGCAATGATTATGAGTAAATGTAAGTAGTTCATGAAGGGGTTGTTTTCAATGTTCTCTAATAATAGCTAGGATGACATACTAATGTTTTGCAACATGACAAAATGTTATATACCTGTATAAAATTGCTAGAAAACTACTCTTACCAAGTGCTATATTGAAAGTAGCTAGTCATTAATAATATTAGGTAATTGAGCTGCTAGCTATTCTATTTACTAAAAAGGATATTCTCATATTATGTGCAAAAAAAAAATTTCTTTAAATTTTTTCCTACACAGATTCAGCTAAATATTACTCCTCATGTGCCTATTCATGTGGGTGGAGTCACTAAAAAAGACTTGAGATAAGTTAGTCTTTGTTGTTGGTTTGATGAGCCCTAAGGTAACAAACAACATTGTTCTCATAGGTACAATAATAAGTCAGGAATTTTTTCATAAACCTGTTTACACCCATTACAAATGCTTATCTAATATACCTATAATAATATGAAAGATTTTTATTTTTTGATTGTGAACTCGGAAAGTCATACAGATGTTCTAATAGACATGCCAGCAAGCATTAAAGCAAAATCCAATATTCGCAGATAACTGCGAGTCCTCCAGCTGCTAGCTATCAGTGTCCAGCAACAATTCTGCCAATCTGTGTTCTTACTAAGCTTCTTATTTACTGCTGGTGGATAAATAACTGGTGTTTTAGTGCTAAAATTGAGCGTGAGCATAAGTGTGTCTTTAAGTAGGTTGACGTGACCAGACTACAAACATCATAAAAATATATTTATGACTTTTATAGTGAAGTTTATCATAAATACAACACTGAACTACATACAGTTTACAACGCAGAACTAATTTTAATTAAGCCTCATACAATTTTATGTAATACCTGCCCATACTCTATGGCTTTAAAAGTTTTCTAATTCACTCACTGCGCCATGCTCTAAATTAAGAAGTAATTGCTTGAAGATCAAGTTAATAGGTCAATTCTCCACAGGACATGGAGGAATGAGGGAGGAAAGAAGTGATGGTGGTGCAACTTGCGTTTTGTTTGTCAGGCTGCCAGCATCGTCACGGTGTGAGGTCAGAAGTCATCCACCTCCCATGCCTCTGCCAAAAAACCTACACGAATATGTAGCTATAATTACAGGGAAGTTGGTAAGGGGTAAAATGAATAAAGAACAATGATGAATTAAAGATTGAAGATCAAGCCAGGTTAATTCCTCGCAGGACACGCTGGAATGAGGAGGAAGTGCCCCATCCAGAAGTGGGGTGGGGCAACTGAGACGAAAGTAACAGGATAAGTGTGAAAGCAATTATGTTGTGAGACAAAAGCACTCAGAATCAAGTCACTAATAGCATCAAACTGATTATCTTAACTATGTCTGAAAGCTAGACCTTGTTCCCAGCAAAAGATAATTGTGGCTGTAACCGACTGCAACTTCATTCTGTTCTCTCTAATCAGCTCAGTTCATCTTGAACTGATTTTGCTGGCCTATGTGGACAAAAACTTTTCTTGTACAGAACAAAACATCATGGAATTTTCTACAGCTAGCTACCTGATGACTTGTTGATTCTCTAGAACAAACAACAAACAAATATTGTTCAGCTACGATTTTTACCTTTTTAAATTGGTTATGGGTTGCTTAACTAGCACGCTCAACTCTTGAGATGGCTCATATTGTAGTAACCCAGCAATACTTAGTATAGCTAACCCCCGAATAATAAGGTAAGTGTTAATACTTATAATTCATAAAGGAACTGTACAGAACTATGAACTCTGCCACTAAAACACACAAGCATGCTCAGAAATAAAACCACGAATGACTTACAAACATTACCACAAAATGATCACAAAAATACCACACATATGTTATCTGGAATTCTTGAAAAACTTAAGAAGTCATATTTGTACATACTAATTTAGAAGCTACTGGATCTGTGGATCTATTATTTCTCTTAGACAATTTAATCACCAAAAAAGCAAACAGATGGCAAATTTTGCTGTGTGAGCTATATGTTAACAAATAGGATAAGTGTAAACCAATAATATGTAAATTTCTAGAGAAACAACTCATACATTAAAAGCAGCTGCCTATTTGTTTGAATTGCATGTAGAATGTACAATTATTGTCAGGAATTGCTTGTAGTAATATGATACTCTACATTACAACTTGTCAATGAACATGAGATAGGATTGAGAGGGCCGGAGGAGGGAGGGGGTGGCCTGGATTCACTGCTCATTATGCTAGAAGTGCCTTAGCATGGTAGACATGTGTGATGAGTTGTTGTGCCACATTACTTGTCCATTCATTGTAACCTGATGAAGATAGGATTTGGTGAATAATCATTTGATCATGGTTCAAGTTGTTTTAGATATTAGTGAGAGAGAGTTAAATTAATTTCATTTGAATCCTGAAACTTTAATAATATATCAAGTTAGATCCCATTATTTCAAGCCTTCAATTCAAGCAAAATATACCAGCTATGATAGTACATCCTCTGGTCAACTTATAGAGGTAGTGACATGGTATAAGAACAGAGAAGAAATACTAAGGAACAGTTCACAATGGTTACAGACCAAGTAATTATCAACAGAGAAAATGTAATAATTGAACACACTCTAGGAGGAGCTATTGAAGCATTTGTAGGAACATTTACTTGTGTTGTTCAGGACTATACTAGAAGGACAGCAACACAAACAGTATCATTAAATGGTGGGTTATTCTCAGCTTGCATGCATTTTAGGGTTACAATAAATATATCCGTTTGTCTTTTACTCTGTCTGTAATGAAATAATCTGAAACAGAATGATATCAGTTGAAAATTGAACGTTTAAAGAATTAAATAAAATTTAATATGTAATTCGCATTATAATATACATAGTGACTGATATTTTTATGGCAGGTGTAAGTATTCTCCATAGTTCCCCTTGCCTCTCAGAGTGGGTAGAGATGAGACTTTGACATGTGTAAGTGTGTTGGGCATGACAGACAAGATTGAATGGACCAGTACTGACAGAGTTCAGGCCAGTGAGTCATCTGTAGACAGGCTCAACCTCACCTTCTCTCCAGTCAATGACACTACAGACATTCATGGAAATAACTTCACTTGTTTTGTGTACCAACTGAACCAGACCTTCAATCAAGCACTTCCTATTACTGTAACAGGTAACTGATATTGGAGTTGTAAATTATTGGTATTCAAAGGAGTAAAATTTGGAATACCATGTGTACCAGGTATATGATACAGTTGGATTACTTCATGTATAGAATAAACACATACATAAATATTGCTGTATTCTATAATGATGCTTGAAGAAACCGCAATAATTTTACAATGTATTCAATAAGCCCTATAGCTCAAAACGTGCTTCTTAGTATTACATTTATTAGCACTAAAGTATACAATAGTAAGTAAGTACTACATTGGGCTACATAACATTCATACTGAATTTAATTTGACCATTATTTAATTGGTGAGCGAGCAAAGCAAGCGAGACACTAACAGGGGTAACACAATTGAAAATTTGGGATATTTGTTTGTTGGCGAGTGAGCGGAGCAAGCGAGACAGTATGGGGTGGATAATGCAAAATTTAACCTTAGGCTCCAAATTGTGAGATAATTCCTGCGAAACGCTTGTTTTTTAAGTGGTGCTTGTTGGTTGTCAAGAGCCACTGGTAGTTAGAATGGCTTAATATTAATACTAAGGGAGCAACCCCATATGGGGGAGCTGAGGTAAGTACGTAGTTCAATTATTTGTTGGCTAAAATTACAAAAATAACTCAGGCCATTTTGTTTTATGGAGCTGAGAGCTTGTTCAAGAGTTACTGGTAAGTGATGGTAGTACAGAAGTTACCACTACTCAGGAAATTGAGGTAGGAGAGTAATTCAGTATTTGTTTGCTAACATTAATGGTCAACTGCTATATTTTGTTTGCATGAACTAAGCTTACAAGAATATGTAGAATACAATATATCAATAAGAGCATTCACTTCAGTAGGAGCAGGTCCATTCAGTACTACTATAACAGGAAGAACCTCAGAAGATGGTAAAATGGAACTCATATAATTTAACTTAATTCATTATTGGTCATGCACACATTTATAGTTCCCTCTAGCTCATCAAATAATGTTAGAGTAATTTATTCTTCTACTACAATCAGTGTGATGTGGACTGATGTCCAAGAAATAGACACAGGAATGGAATTATTGTAGCATTTGAAATTCTTTACATTCCTTTGAATACCTTTGAGAGCGTGTTAGTTCAAGGAATGGTCAATACATCAGCTTCAAGTCGAAGTGTAGAAATCAACAGCTTAGAAGAGTATGTACAATACAATGTATCTGTACGGGAATACACCTCTATAGGACCAGGACCATTTAGCTCACCAGTAACAGAGAGAACGTTAGAAAATGGCAGGGTAGTATTTATTATATACTGTTTTGTGTTTATATTAATTTCTTCATGTTTTTCAGTACCCTCCAGTTCTCCAAGCAATGTTACAATAGTCTCTGTATCATTGACTTCTATTGGAGTAATGTGAGAAAATGTTCAAGAAATAGATGAAAATGGAGTAATAATAGCATTTGAAATTCTCTACATTCCTCTTGAGACATTTATTGGTCTAGTTCCAAAACTAGTCAATACATCAGCCTCCAAGAGAACTGTTACTCTAAACAATTTAGAACAGCACCTTCTCTACAATATATCAGTCAGAGCAGTAGGAGCTGGACCATTCAGTCCCTTTATAACTCAAAAAAACATCAGAAGACAGTAAGTTTTATGATGCCTTTTAATTGTTATATAGGGTAATTTACCATATTCTAATATATCTTTCACATTTACTGTAATGTGCAATTGGCAAAAAAAATTTAAAACAATATAACTAATGTCTATGACAAATATTACTTTGGTCCAGGAAAGATGTATTTTTAATCATTGGTTTTCTAGAAATGAATGTTTGTTATAGATTGTAAAAGGACCCCTTTTATACTTTTGGTTTATTGCATGCGGGTATTGATTGCAACAGTTTTTTACAATCATATGATACTATAACAAAAATAGATTGCAGTGGTCAATTAGGTTATTATAGCAGTTTCTTATAACTGCTGCAGTATTTCAAAATATTGCCATACTTTTGTGACTCGGTTATTATAAAAAAAAGTCCTTATTTTATTATCATTTCTGTGTGCTTTAGCCAAACGGCAAGCAGTAATAATTTTTAGCTTATGTATGTGCAATAATTATAACTAACTTTAAAATACATGTATTATTTCACTCTCATTCTAAAGTATATGCACTGTAATCAGTTTAAAAAATTCCCCTTTCGCAATTTACTTGCTAAAACTTTTAGTTTCACTTCCTGTAGTTTTGTTAAAGTATAGTGCTTATTAGCATACTGAGGTTGAAGAGTCTTCCCTTTATAGAAACTGAATCATCTGGTGAGTCTGTTTGTTTTGTATTTTGCATGTAATCAACAAAGTAGATTTGAATGTTCATACTTTGTATGTGTGGTTGCAGCAACATCATTGTACATTCACTTTTGCTCAGAAGTGTTACTGGAGTCAATATCATTTCAAACTATATTTATATTTGTTGATGTCACAGGGTCTATCTCAGCAATATCATCTCGGAATAAACAATATTGTGAAAAGAATCTTAATGAAATGCAATAATAACTGTTCAGTAAAATTTGGTAGATCTGAACTTTTAACAAACAATATGTCTATTGTGTTTGAATCGGTCTTTGTCAGTCCTCCTTGTTTTCTTTTCTTGAAATAGTAGATAAAATACAATATTGTAATTCTATAATTATTAGCTGTTATTTGTTGGACTATATATACACACATCAATAAACTTTAATTCTTATTATTATTGTAGCTGTATAGAACTATATTATGAAGATTATCTTATTGAAAAATGCAGAGTAAAGTGCATATTTCTCAGTATTAGAGGTCTAAAATGTGTAAATAAAATTTTCCTACATTATTAGATTTCTGTAGTACATGCATATACATGCTTAAACAATAATAATAATATTATATAATAACAACAATAACAATAAAAAAAATAAAAATAATAAAAATAATAATAATAATAATAATAATAATAATTGGGCGAGCGAAGCGAGACTCACTAACGGGTCTCAATTCGAGATTTTGGTATAATGGCAAAGTTTAAAGAGCTACTTAAAAACGTAAACATTAGCGAGGGCGCAAGAAATTCGGGACAAAAGACTTTGAAATAATGCTAGGTAAAGAAAAAACGGCAAAGAGCTACGGAGACAGAATGGGAAGAGACGTTCGCGGGTTAGGTCTTAACTTCGTCAATGCGCTGTTCTTCGTAGCTATACGCCTTACTTGAAAATCAGAAGTCCAATAGTCAAGTCACTAAGATAATACAACGTAATGCTGTATCTACTAGAGCTCTGGTACAATAGAGCATTTAGAACGGATCGTACTTAGTAAAAGAGACAAGCTTAAACGAAAACCGTTAGTTTATCGATCTTTACCCGTATCATCCTTGGAAATTTAATTCCTTATACTGCTTAAATTTCAGTCAGACTAGCTCACTCGCCATTTGTGCTGTAGCACACCACTAGTATATTTCTAATAGTTCTTCAAGGCTTAAATAAATTGCCTTACCTGTTATTCAGCAAATACCAGGAATGGATAGGTAGTTAGTATGAAAATAACTCTATGGCTACTATAATGTCACTAGCATTATTGATGGTTGGGGGGGGGGGGGGGGGGATTATTATTTAAGCAAAAATGTCCCTTTTAAATGAACGTATACACTCCAGAGCAGGTGGGGTACTACTTTCATTCAAAAGATGGGGGCCAGAGCCAATAGTGATCACCTAGGGCTAGGGCTAGGGCTTTTTTTTTTTATCTCTGAAATATGTATAATATAAAGTACTAAAACACTACTACCATCATTACATTAACCTATAGCTAAATTTACAGTACAAGTCATTCTGAATAGCTATTCTTTTTTGTTGGCTAATAGCTACAGTGCATTCTCTCTTAGCAATTTAATACGCCAAGCTAGACTGGAGAGCTGACTGTTGAGGAGCTGAGCTACTAATTGAAGCTCACAGTAAGGAGCTAGACTTGAAAGCTGAATGTGAGGATCTAAATATAATAACTGACTGAGTTGAAGATGGCAGAAGAGCAGGTTGAGAGGAGATGAACTAAGCTGAGTTTTTTTTTTTAATTTGATCGTATATCATACCATTCTCTCACCATCTCTATATTTCAGGATTAGCTTCCTCCCGAACTCCGTTTTCAACCAACAGCTCCTCCTAATCTGTTTAAAAAAATTCGTCTAATATGGGTAGAACTTCTAAGCTAAAGAATGGCGTTGTCTCTGTATATAAATAAGCTACTAGAACCGTACGTATCCGAAGCTAAAGATACACGCATGCGCACTTAGCCATATATACTATTTCACTTACAGTGGTATTGGCCCAGTATGTTAATAATATATCTAGCAGATTGGCACGGGGTTCGTTGTTTTAATCGTCCACTTAAATGTAGTTTTAATGAGTCTGGGTTACAAAAAGCTGACTAGCTTGTATCAGCTATAAACAGATTGTAGCTAGCTACAGGTGCGCGATGATAAAAAAATAATGACATCGAGTCTTTGTAAAAATTGTAAACAAAACGCTGAAGCTTATTTTTCTCTCCCTCAGCGAGCATAAATTAATGGTGATTAGTTTTTGCAACTTCACTTTAACTATTGAAGATTATTCATAGTCATTTACATGAATGACCTTTTTAATTTACTTCTGATAGCGGTTTCAGGTACTTTAATACCGTGACAATATTCTAGGATAGCTATAACCTACTTAGAGAAATATATCATGTAATTTTTTTAAATACTTTATAGTTTCTTAGATAAAATATAAGCACTATAGTTAATAGTTGAATGTATTGATACTGGGAGTACTAAGTGATCACTTAATAAAAAGTATTAAGGCCACCCATGGGAGAAAGTTTTTTGACTATTGTAGAGAATTTGGCTACTTTCAGAGGTTGTTTTCTATTGTGAAAGATAATTCATGTTTACTTTTGTTGAGAACTGTGTTGTTCGTATTTTATTCCGGAATATTTCTCAGCTTTTACAATCAAAATGCTGAATAGTTTGTATTGGTTTTGCTATACTTCTGTAAACAGCTTGATATTATTATAATTAGCTAATCTTTCATTATTGCACTTTAATTAAGTTATTTTCAGACCATTACTTCCAGTTATTAATAACTGTATTAGTGTTGCAGTCATGTGGACTTCCACTTGGTACAGTGAGACCCATAGTTGCTATTGTGGAGGAGAATACTGCAGAAGTAATTATTGAATGCAGCAGTGCCACAGAAGTGAAGTGGTTCCGAAGGGAAAAGGTAGATCTAGGTGTCTCATACAAGCCAGTTACAGAAATGACTCGTGGAAATAATCTTGTTTTACAAAACCTACAAGTATCAGACTCAGCTAAGTTTTCATGCGAGGGTACAAATGAGGAAGGGAAGCTATTTGCTGTGAATGCAGAAGTAATTGTTGGACGTAAGAATTTCACTGTAAATTATTGTAGCTAATAGTTGTAATGAAATGTGGTTGTTATTGCATGTAGAGCACAACACATGTAAATAAATTTTTAATGCATTGGAGAAAAGCAAAAACTCAAAAATTCTACACTATAAAATAAAATATAACATAGTGCAATGTTGGTTAATTAGAGTACAGTAATTTTAATCAATTATTTTCTGTACTATAATGAGCATTGTTTGCTTTATACTAAAACTATTACATTGGAAATTATGATGAATGCCAAAAACTATTGTTTACTACTAGCTACAGCAATCTTAGCTAGTCTTGTTAAGTCCAACTTATGTATTATAATATCACTTTTTAATCAATTGTTCGAGTGGTTTTTCTCTGCTTATATAAGACTACTGTACATAATGTGATTGCTATCACTTTATTATGTTACTGTCATAATAGCTTTATTACAGGGAAATATTTCTCCTCAACTTGTGCAAGTAAAAATGGGAAAATCGATAACATTATCATGTGAATCTCACTTCACACCAAGATGGTTTAAAAAGGATTCTGATAATGATGACATAATAGATTTAAAATATTCATATGATGTTATTTTTATAAGAAAGGCTACTTTAAATAATATTGGAGAATATTATTGTTATGGATCAAGCTTATGGAAACCAAAATCATTCATTGCAAAGTCTTTAGTAAAAGTTTACGGTTAGTATTTTGCTGTTGTTCTATATAGCACTGAGTTTGTTGAATAGTACAAATTGTTGTAATCAAATTACTATCATAATGAATCATTAAAATAAGAATGCTTTTAATTAAGAGTTCATTTTTTATATACTTCATTTCTTAATACTATTTCAAATATTAGATCCAGACAGAATATCTCCAAACATCATACATGCTAAACAAGGAAAGACTGTATATATTAACTGCATTTCTGATGTGCCAGTCAAATGGATATTTAATAATAACAAAAGCAGCTTTCCTCTGAATGCTTTTCCAATAAATTCAACAACTCTCAAAATCAAAGCAATTACTATAGAAAATCGTGGAGTTTATGAATGTAAGGGCAGATCAACAACATACTTTTATGCCATCGCTAAATTATTTGTAATTGGTAAGATCTATCAAACACTATAAGCTTAATACATTAAATTACACACTCTTGTAAACAGTCATAACAACAAACCTTCACCCATCTCATATTCAAGCACATTTGGGAGAAAAAATTTATTTGAAATGCAACTCCAAAAAAAATGTTCAGTGGTTCTTTAATGATGATGTTGTGCTGCCAAACAATACACAAATCAAGAAAATCAAAAAAGTTTACAGGTTAAAAATTGTTAACATTCAATACTATAATTCAGGAACATATACTTGCATTGGAGGCACCAAAGCGTTAAACTTTACCAGTGATGCAATAGTAGAAGTATTTGGTATGAATAATTAAATCAATATATTTATAACCCACTTTAGTTTTAAATAATGTATTGAAAAAACTAAATTGTATTTATTGGCATTATTATAATCTATATTAGCTATGTTATATATACCATGGTTGCTATGATAACAGCCATGGATTATAATTATCATACCCTTGTGTTATTCCCCTCCAATTGCCTGAGGAAAAAATCATTTTGTACCGCAAAGAGAGTTTAAATTGCACACAGAAAAAATTCTTTGTCGACAAAATAGAGTGACATGCACAAATAATTATCGTATAAAGTGATGGATCTAATTTTTCTCTGGCAAATGAAAATCTAGTTTGTATGAAGCTTTCTTTGCGAACGGCTAACTACTCTATCACTGTGTTTAAAGAACAGACACACAGAATTATTTATTGGAGAAAAGCATGACTTGTAAGCCTCACCGGATATCATCACTCAATCACCACTGTTTTTGTTAGAAGGTGGCGGAAAGGGAATGAAATGCACTTATCTTGTTGTCGTTGTATTGAACGACCTTCACTGCATTAACTAGACATTCCAATCAAAACAACAATATCCTCTCTTTGTATTTGCTTTTTCTCTGCTCAAGTAATAGCTATCACCAACAGAAACATCAGAAACATTAGATTATTAAATTAAATTTAACATACTCAAAAATATACATTAATATTAACAAAGCTGTGGCACATGTTCCCGGAGGGACAGGTCTATTTCTCCTTACTCAGCATCTCAACTTTCTCAGCTGATGCTATACAATGATTGACTATCAGCTGGACTGAATGTAACAACCAATAGACTAGTACACCACTAATCTATTATTGGAAGTGTTGCAGTTGGTATAAAGTCATGCACTCAAACAGTGACCAAATTCCATTGGTGACTATTGGTGAAGTGGCAATTGTGATTGTGTGCACTGCTTTTTACTAATAATTAGGTGAATGTAATAAAATAATCCACTGGGATTCATTAATTTTCACGGTCTAAAATGTTATGAGGGCTCTCTGCCCCCTATCAAGCAAAGATGGGGGGGGGGAGGAACTGGAGCCCCCTGAGCCCTCACCTTCCACCACTTGTTACATCCTGCTCCTGCAAAAGGAGAAGATTAACTCTGTGTGTGTGCATGTGTGTGTGTGTGTGTGTGTGTGGTATGTGTGTATGTGTGTGTGTGTGTGTGTGTTACTAAAAGATTATATGACTACATCATAAATAATCTCCCTGGAGTAGGAATGGAAGGGGGCGGAGGGGGGGGGGGTGGGGGGAGGAAGGTTGACAGGGGTTTTTAATTCAGTATATGAAAATATTCAAGTTATATGAATGGGGATGCTTACCAATATGTACATTAAAATCATTAATCTTCAGTCTGAGTGATAACTAGATTTCTAAGTCTCTCAGTTTTGAGTTACAGCCTTGTTGCCCCCTTACCCCCTTATAATAGCTACCTTCAAAACTCTTTTAGCATCAGGCCCATAGAGTTTTGAAACTAGCTACTACATGGAATGTATAACTTGCAATGTAGAATATAAAGACAGAAGTGTTTATTAAAATATCTGTTTAGTCTCTCTCTCTCTATCTCTCTCTCTTCCTCACTAGCGTGGCCATCACATGGAATCATTACTGGTAAAGTGTGGCCAAGTCTCGTTGTGACTCATGAGCATACCAAAAAAATTATCTTAGAGTGCAGAAGTGACAGTCCCGTACAATGGTATCGAAAAAATACAAACCAAGTTTTAAAATGGCCAAAGTACACAGAATTCAGCAGAGCAGTAGGCAAATATTTGGTGTTACGCAACCTAAAAATATCAGACAGCACATGGTATTATTGCAAGGGGAAGCATGCTGGTAGACAGTTTTTTGAAGGAAGTGAGATTCTTGTTGGAGGTAAATGCTACTAACAAGTATTGTCAAAATTATATAAACATTAATATATAATACTTATAGCACGAGTCAGAGTACAATATGGGAAAATATTTTACGAGCACGCAAAATATTTTCACGAGCCAAAGGCGAGTGAAAATGTGGCGTGAGAGTAAAATATCATTCCCATATTGTACGACGAGTGTGATAAGTGATTTATTGCTGCCTTGATATTTTTTCTCAACCGGTTACAATTCAATTTTCATTGATTTTACTCGATACGCGCATGCGTAGTGTACCGTACAATATAAACCGTACAATATGGGAGAATACAGAACGCTCGCGTGATGCGGAAATATTCAATTAAAAATATCAAAACTGCAATAAATACACATAAATTTTTAATTGAAAATGCTTGAAATGTGAGTTAAAAATTTGTAGTGCAGAATGTTTGTTTATTTGTGTGTGTATTGTATTCTTATTTGTATCATGTTTTTTGTTTTGTTTTGTTTTGTTCTGCTGTGACATTCTTTTGGTATTGCTACAATTTCTTATGGTAAAGACTCTAAATAAGACTTAATCAATTGTTGGAATATAATGATTCTGCAACTATGGTTTCAAACAAAATAAAAAATCAATATTGAATGGTTCGTGATTTTGTGTTTTCAGCAATTGAACAGCACAAAACATTCCCACTGTTGTCACAAATAGAAGTAGGCAATAATTTGGATATTTCCTGTCAATCATCCTCTGTTCCGAGATGGTTTCAAATGTCTGCCGACAATTCCATTTCAGAATTGCCTGAAGGGCAATATAATCTCAATATAGAGAAGGCAAAACTTGAACATAATGGTATATATTATTGCTATGGATCAAGCTCACAAAAACCCAAAGTATTTATAGCTAAATCAATTGTTAAAGTGTATGGTTAGTTTAATACATGTATGTGTGTGCAAATATATATATATATATATTATATATATAATATAGTATATATATATATATATAATAATAGTACTTATTTCATGAGTCAGAGTGTGATACAGTGAAATATTTCATGAGCAGGAAAATTTATTTTCAAGAGCCAGAGGGAGTGAAAACAAAGCCTGAGAGTGAAACATCTAGCCATATCACTCTGACAAGTGTAATAAGTGGTTTATTCCACACTAGATATCTTCACTACTGTAGTTAGTACTAGAGGAAGGGTAACTCACAGCCTAAAGTTGGTTGTAGGGGGCTACCCACACCCCCAGCTGATATTTTAGCAGCTGCTCTAACCCTGTTGAGCAGGGTAAAGAGCAGGGTACACCAGAGGAAGAAGGTAGCTGTAAAATGAGAAAATTGAACCTGTTGGCCAGGTTGCTATAACTACAAGGGTAATGAGCTTGGCAGTACAGCCTGAAATAACAGCATCATTCACAGGTCATGTACCTAAAGATATCATTATGAAGATATTATAGTGGTGGCTGTAAAACCTGGAAAACTGGTTAGCTACACAGGTGGCTATAACTACCTGGGAATGAGCTTGCTGCAATACTGCCTGAAATAACACAATGTAATGTAGTGAGTTATTTCACTGGTTAGTACCTAAAAATAACATTGTGAACATATCTAGGATGGAATAAATAAATATAAATATATAATTTCATGAGTCAGAGTATGATGATAATGTGAAATATTTCATAAGCAGGTTAACTTATTTTCACAGCCAGGGGCTAGTGAAAATAATGCCTGAGAGTGAAATATCTTGCCATATCACTCTGCCAGAGTGTAATAAGTGGTTTATTCCACACTAGATATCTTCACTACTGTAGTTTGTACTAATAGAGTGGGTAACTCACAGGTATAAAGTTGGCTACAGAGGCTTCCCAAATTCCCAGCTGTTATTTTAGCAGCTGCTCTAACACAGGAAAGAGGAGAGTAGCTGTAAAAACCAGAGAAAGTGGTAACTTAAATACTCTACCCTAGATATCTTCACAATGTTATTTTTAGGTACTTGACTTGTGAAATGACTCATATCATTAGTTATTTACTGACTACTTTCCTCTGGTGTAGCCTACTCAACACAGTAAGAGCAGCTGCTAAAATGTCAGCTCAAGGACAGTGTTGAAGGTTATCCACTCAGGCCAGCCCCCCCCCCCCCTCCCTTTACTACCAATCATTGTCACTGAGCTAAATTACTTGAAATAATAAATACTTCTATTAGCATCAAACTAATAAAACATGAACATAATTTTTACAAACATAGTTTTAGCTAATACAATATACAACTACATTTTGTAGTTAGCACATACACTGCATATGCATCCACCAACTTCATTAATTACTTCGCTTCCTGTCCACTTGGCCGCACCTACATCCTGGCCTGGCCACTTGAAAATTGGTGGAGCTGCCCCTGCAGATGGGTGTTTGGGGAGCCCTATGGTCAACTTTACATGAGAGTTGCCAGTCCTTGTATAAAGTACAGCAGTGAAAAAATCTAGGTAGAATAAACCACTTTACGCTGGTCAGAATAATATGGTAAGATATTTCACTCTTAGACTTTATTTTCACTCGCCTCTGGCTCTTGAAAATAAATTTGCCTAAATATTTCACCAGTACTGGTGAAATATTTCAACATATCTGGTGTAATAAGTATTATATACATATGTATATTCATATAATAATATATTGTACATAGGATTGTTTTCTTGAATACTTCTGCATTATACTAGTGCTCATTATTCTCCCATATTGAAAGCTGCATGTTGAACATTAACATGCCTGTCCGTACTTCAATACAATAGTATCTTAGATGTTTGGCAGAGTTACCTCTAAACAACGAGGCTTTGAAGCACAACCATTTTACTGTTTTGGAACAATATCAATGCACAATAAATAATTTATGTGTGCATATTCAAGGCTTTGAATATATTGGGTATGTATGTATATATATAATATATGTGTGTATAAGGTTATTATTGTAATATTATTATATATTATATGTTCTTAACGTGTATTTGTACTACAGATAACAGTAAAATATCACCAAATTATAGAACAGTACCACTGGGTGAAAATGTGACATTCAAATGTGATTCAGATGAAGAGACTAATTGGATATTTAACAACAACATCAGCACATTCCCATCGAATGCACGTGTAGTAAATTTTATAAGACTGAAAATAATTAATGTAAATAGGTACAACCAAGGCATTTATGAATGTGAAGGCTTTCAGGACGATAAGTTTTACGCTGTTGGCATGTTATATGTCATAGGTAAGAAAGATTGTACCACATATACACCTCACAATCAAGGGCTCTTGTGCTTATTTTGTTTTTGTTTACTATGTTGTGCAGTAAAAAACAACAACCTTGTGCCTGCTTATGTTCAAGCATTTGAAGGAGAAGATGTAGACTTTGCATGTGAATCTATTAGCACCGTTTTATGGTACTTTGACCATAGTAGTCTACCACGCAACATAATCACTGGGAATGAACTGAATACACACTGGCTGAGAATCACGGACATTGATTATAACAACGTGGGAATGTACACCTGCAGAGGAGCTACACTAGAGTATAACTTCACAAGTGACGCAGTTGTGAAAGTTATAAGGCAGAATATTAGTTAGTTTTATTGCATGATTGTTTTGTAGGTATTGTGCAAACATCCTCTAAACCAAAAGCTAAGTATATATCACTAAGTTTATGAGTTAGATATCAACTATGACATATTGCTACCTGGTCGTTCAGTTTTGAAATCTATTCTATTTTTAATATTATCCATTGGTCAGTGTCAGATTTTCATTCTTACAGTCCTCAGTCCTGTGTGACCATGATAGATACAGGGACTTTCTACTTCTATTTTCACTGCAAATTTGCAAACTTTACTGGATTGCCAAACTTACTCTCTTGTCTCCCTCCCTCTCTCTCTCTTCATGTGCCATAAAACCAGTGCATACATCAGCAAGAACACCACCGAACAAAATGGCTGACATACCATATATGTAGCATACACAACAAACTAGTTTTCGTTATACTATAATATTAATCTACATTGTTTTTTTGTTTTTTATTGCATTGTTTTCCTTCTCTAGGTGAGGTGATTTATTCAGATGAAGAGAGTATAGATAACATAATAATATATTGACATATTAATCAGTTTACTGTAGTCATGTTTATTAGAATTATAGACTTTAATCAATAAACCTGCTGTTTAGTAAACTTGGTGGGCAGTGTATCACAAAGGAACTAGTAGTACATGTACATACGTTAAGATATATTTTTACTAAGACTAAAGGCAATCTCATGAAGTTTGCTGATGAACCAGCAAATTATTGTGATATCACTAATAAACTACAAGAAATATCTTGCAATCAGAAATTTGCCTTTATAAAGTAGGAAGCTAGAGCTCAAGTCAAGTGGATGCCCCCAACTATGACTCTTCTGGACAAATGGAACTAGCTGGCTATTATGGAGTAGCAAGTACCCGCCACACTGTGGTGCTTGACTGATGAACTAAGTTTGCATGTAATAGCTAGCTCAGTACTTTCTGCCTATCCTCTTCCACTTCATATATTTATTTAACTATTGATTTCTACTGCTTCTCTGCCATTCTGTATTATACATTCCACTTAAAGATGATTTGCAGATTATTTCTTAGGATGTTTATAACATCCTTTTCCTCAACTGTATACCATTGTATAATTTCATCAGCTTTTTATCCTCTTTTCTTGATTTCACTAGCTTTTTATACATTATGTATGATATGATGCATCGATTTAGCAAGTGAAGTGATGACCTTTTACCGACTTTGTTTGGCAAATTACAGGAATACAAACAACATCACTACTGACAGAAAATACATTATATTGAACACTAGGTTTTAGAGTATAAATCAGCATGTGCAATACAGAATCATTTAAAATAAATACTTAATATATTGGTGAAAGTATTGAACATAAGGCACATGGCTTAAATATAAATTTCAATCAACTAGCTACACCACTTGCCTCCAAAAAGACACCAAACAGAATGTAAATTTTTTATTAGATGTTACCTACATCGCTAAGTTTTAAATATTTCTTTGCTGATGTTTAAATTTTAGCTGATTCAGTGCTATAATTTGTTGAGGTTATTTCTTACTTTGTGACTTAAAAGCAAGCAAAGATGCCCCAACAAATCAATTGCACATATTATATTTTTTAATATGTGCTCAATTTTGATGTATGCTTTCCTGGGATAAGAATAATAAATGCAGACGGGTCATGTGTAAGGTTTCCAATTTAATAGCTGGAAGCAGCTGGTAGCTATTCCTGAGTGAGAGTGAAATTGGTCTTAGCAAGGGCATTGTATGGTTGGGGACAATCATGCCCTTGTCTCTGGGAAAAATGGGGGTGGGGGGGGGGGGGGGGGCACGGTTGCCTCCCCAGTAGTTTTTACTATTGCTTCTTTATAATATAAATAGCACTTAGCATTATTTAGAGCAGAAACCATGAGAAAAAGGGATTGATTAAGTGACCACACAGTCATTATATCAATAATTTCAAACAGCCAAACCTCACAAGCTGCTTTTTGCAGGTGCTATTAGTTATCATAATATTTAAGTATATGTACATATCATTATTATACGCTTATATACATGTACATCATAGTTGCCAACCGCCCCGAAACCTCTGGGACAGTCCCGTAATTAGCTTATTAGTCCCGTCCCGCCACACAAGTGTAATTATCAGCTATTTTTCCTGGGAATACCGGCGTGCAATGAGCAAGTTTACGAATCCTACCCACAACTCTGCGCTTCTGTTATATAATAGCTTTGCTCCCTGCACTAGCTTGATTTATGTCATATAATAGCTTGGATTCAAAAAGTCTTACTGCACTGCATGCACTAGCTTTTCTTCTGTTACATAATAGCTTGGCTTCTTTAGCTCTTCACCTTCTCTCCATCTTTGTGTGGTTGAGTAGAGTTTGTATCATGGCTGAGGGCCATGGTCCTCCCCTTAAGAAAAAAAGATTGTGCCACTTTAACTGAAACAAGATGGGCAATGTACACTGCTAAGCACAATTTAGCTTTTTTGTCTAATAATCATGTAACAATCTTTTCGCCAAATTAATGTTCCCAGACTCTGAAATTGCTAAAAAAAAATTGCTTGTGGTAGGACAAAGTACAAAGCAATTGTAAAAGAAGCCCTGGGTCCACATTACCATGCTAAAGTTGTTGCACAGATGCCACACCATTATTCAATTTTAATTAACGAGTCTAGGAACGATTTATTTACATCTACCAATATCACCTTGTTTACCGAACTATGTTTTTTAACTGAACTTTGAACTTATTAAATGGGTGTGGTCCACTGAATAGGTGTGGCTTAGGGTGTGGTCCCGAGTGTCCCTGAAATGAGTGTTAGCAGGTTGGTAACGATGGTATATATATATATTATAAAAGTTTGCCTATGCTATACACAACTGATTCACTGCACAGGAAATTTTGTCTAGATACGGCCCTGTAGCTATACAGGTTTCTAATTAAATTGCTGGAAACAGCTGACATTCCTGAATGAAATTTGTTTTAAAGCAAGGGCAGTGTTGCTGGGATAACGATCCTGTCCACCAAAGCTGGAGTGTCTCTGGAGATATACTTTACATAAAGAAATTATTTAAAAACCAGTGATGTGTTGAACATCAGAAGTATTTACTAATTTCTCACTAATTTCCTTTACATTCTCGTTATAATCATTCCATAAATTTATGAAAAAATGACAGCTATGGGCTACAGCCTTTATCAGGGGAGGATCCAGGGAGTGGGGGGAGGGGGATAGAGAAGGGCCCCCTCTACCAATTTTATGGAAAAGGTATCAATTCAGGAAATGCTTGTGCATGATTTATGCCCTTTCTTTTATTTCCAAATCATTCATATATTTTATTAAATTTCATAAATTTTAACCTAACTATATTTGGAGGCCCTCCCCATCATTAGCACTGAAACCGCCCCTGGTTAGTTTCTCACCTCTAGTAGTCTTGAATAAATATGTGGTGTTAGCAGCACATGGACTGAAGTCTAAAGAGTAATTTCCTTTTGACAGCTTACTGAAATCAAAGTGAAGTTATTTTTCCTATATCCTATAAGAAATGTTTGCAGTTGCAGTCACACACCATCTCTTAGGACGCTGAAGCTTTCCTTTTCAAATGTCATCTCTCACTATCATATAGCTAGGACAGAATAAGTAAATCAGAAGCTTCTTTGAAGTTATGGGACACTTGGATTTTGTAACACACTAACGTACATCTCTCTTCTAGGATATTTAGATATGCTATAAAACATTGGTTGGACATCATTCAGACAAAATTGATAGTTTGAGAATGAGTTTTGAAACACATGGTACATTTGTCGATCTGTACTTTAGCAAATTGCACGTCTGAAAACATCCCCTGTACATTACAATTAAAGTTTAGGGCCTACCCTTTAGATTATAGCTATTTGATTATTTTAAGTTGATCAAACAAATGTGCACAATGGAAAAAAAACTCAGTTATTCTGGCTGTGTTGTGTGACAATTAATGTGTAATGTATAACAGACCTCACACATAGTGGTGTTGTTTAAGTAAGCATTGAAAAAATGGTTTATTTATTGATTTTATGCGTAATATAATTGCTATGTGAACGCATGAAGTAGAAATCAGAAATTGCGTTTCATCTATCAATGTTTATTTTTGTGGTTAAATAGGTAAATGCCTTACTTACACTATGTCAAAATTTTGATGCAAATGACCATACAGTTTTGACAGCATTTAGTAGAAACCGAACCGTAGTCCCCAGTGCATCATTATAATAATAGAAGAGTATAGAATTGTAGTTCAAGGCAAAGTCACTAAATCATTTATTTTTGAAAATCACAAGACAAGAGTTGTATAATTTGAAGGGAATGTAAGGCATCATACTAATGGCAGTTAGTTTTTGTTTATTGTAATGAAAGGAAGACAACGATCTGTTGGCACAAAGTCCCTGTACATCTGCTGAAGATGTTTCAGCTTGGTGTCAAATAAACTCTTGACTTTATGCAAAGCAGCATAGCAGTCAGAAGCAGTAGACGGAATGCAATTTTTACTAATGTTTCGTCCATTATCAACATGCATAGTAGTGTTATCGAAAGTTCCAGAGAAGCAATTCTTCCTTACTTTTGCTGCAACAGCATTGTCAGCTGGATTTTTCACAAAAACAAAATCATGAAGAGATTGGATGCCTGGTAGTTTTGTATATTTGGTCAGCTTGCTTCTCCAATCATGTACCAAATGACCATCATCAATAACTGCTTCAGTGTCATGTTGACACAATTTCTTGTAATTCATCTGTTGTGAAGACATCACTCCGATTGTAGGTTTGAGAGATAGCTGAAAAGAGGAGGTCAGGTGAAACTTAGTATGACCTGCTACCATGAACGATATCCTGATGAAATTCAACTTGCCTTATTGAATCATCTCGTAAGCTCATGCCATCATGTAGAAGTTCTTGTTCGTACTTGAAGCATTATCCAAAAACAAATGGAGCCGTGTTATCCAAGAGGCACGCTTGCTCACAAAATCTGTGAGATAGGACACTGTGTGATCAGTGTTTTTTTGCTCCTATTCGCTCATCAAAGAGATAAACAGTGGAAGAATTTGAAGAATGATCTACCACTCCAAATACTGGGGCGGCAAACGTTATGGGGAGGGGTTGTAAGGCCCACACTTGACCCCACTACAAAAGGAGTAGCTAGAATTAGATTTAGAAGTCTAAAGAGACTGAACACTTTTAAGTTTTCAAACTTCTTGCAAGACTGCCAAAACAAAGGTAAAAAGAGAGATATTATAAGGAAAAAAATGATACTAAGGGGGGAAGTTGAATAAGAGGTGATGATTAGTTATTGAATGGGAGGTGTGACTGAATCAATTATAGTGTGAGACACAAACAGTGGGGTGTATAGAGTGTAAAAGAGGGTCAAACAAAAACATAAGGAGTCACACACATACATACAATAATGAGTCCAGCTCTAGTTCATATTCAAATTCTTGAGAAGTTGCCTTTCTGGCCCGAACAAATACATCATGGCTCAACTTCTGCAGGTAATAGGTTGACCCAGGTTGAGAAGATAGTCCTCAATAAGGAACAAGCTTGGCCATTTGATAGTCAGCTGACACAACTAAATTGAAACTGTTCTTTAGTGCAGTCAATCTATCCCTTTCATCCTCGCTTAATGTAGACTTTGCCTCTAGTTCTTGTATTTCACTCCAGTCTTTTTTGCAACGCTGAGTTACATCCATGTAATAGGTGTGAGCTCTTTGAGCATCCTGTTTGTGATTCTCAAGAGATTGCTTGACTGCAGTGATATTATCCTCAATCTTCTTCACCTCTACAGGATCAGAATTGCAGGACTGGAGTAGGCGATTGACCGTAGTCTGCTTTGTATGGATTTCCACTTGCTTTTGCTTGCATGTGTCACAATAATCTGTTTGATGAGGGAAAATTGCAACTTTAGGCCTTTGTTTTAGCCAATTATGAGAAGAACTGTTCGAACATTCACCTCTACCTCTTTCACGCTGTGATCGATTAAATTCACCTACCTCCCCTCCACCATCTGGTGAAAGAAGTCTCGATATCTGTTGGCATAATAGTGTACTGGTTGAGGCGTTTCTCTTCAGCTTCAGCTTTCGTAAATTCCATGATTGGATTCTGACACTCACTACGCTTGATGGAACGCTGATGGGCTAGTCTGTCATTAGAGATCTTGAAGGTAGCTTTGATACAATGTGAGCAATAAAGATAATTACCCAGACTGTCGAACATATTTGCCCTAAGCCATTCATTTTGCCTTGTGATGTCCCGATAATGCTGAAAATCACTTTCGGATCTCTTTGGGTAAGGATCTTTTTTTTTCTTCGTTTTGTTTAGCTCAGTACCACTGTGTTCCATTGACTTGAAAGCATCTTTATAGCATGACAGGACCGGATAACATTGAGGACAAACACTACCAGAACTCTCATTGGTAGTGTCTTGTTGTGAGGATCCACTAGCAGCACCAACATTGGTAGTCTCTTGTTGTGAGGATCCACTAGCAGCACCAACTTCTTCAAAAGAACTCTTCAGTATCCTGCTGTGTGTGTGGTCTCCTGGCAATTCCATCAAGATAGTTCTTCCTTTGCTTCTGCTTTCTAGTCACTTTTAGACTTGAAGTAGCCATGTCCCTCTATACCTGACTCAGGGAAAGACTCAGAGCATAACTTATTCAGTCCCAAGATTACTCCAATCAAAGCACACTAGAACTGTGCTAATCAACTAATGACAGTGATCTCAAGTTATAGACTTAGCTACTCAAGTTTTCAAAACCACAGCAGGATGCACATGAAGTATCATGCTGTTCCACTGTGTAGTTTTCTTTATTTAAGACAGATAGCCAATTGTGTGATATATAAACATGACAGCTAGCACAACAGCTGTTGAACACAAGGGACCCATGCTTTTGTAGGCTTCTACAATGTGAAATAGCTGTTATATCAACTTACTCTTTTGTTATATTCTTGGTATTGTATTAATAAACAATCTTTTATAGTGTTACATCTAATAAAAATAGACAGTTGTTTTTTAGAGTGAAATTTCAGATATCAATATGAAATGGACAATAAATAACAATCAGTGATTTTAGGAGGGGAGATGAACTGAATCCTATTGACTAAGGGAGAAAAACTTTGTTTTGTCTAATCATCTTTTTAAAGAAAATATCCTTCTTACTGTAGGAAATAATGGAGGAAGAAATGTAAGTGCCAAAATGATAACAGTGAAACTAAAGATGGTCACGCAGAGACCGGCAAAGCTCCAGTTGATGTTAAATGCCTCATCCAATAGTATAAAATGAAGAGAAAGTCCCAACACTAAAGTAATGCAAACAAAGTAATTAAGAAGTTGAAGCGAACGAGTGATGAAAAATGAGTGCTTTATTTTACGTGTTAGAAAAGCTAGTACCATAACAAAGAAGAGCAGCAGAGCTTTGCTCATTAGAGTCATCACAAACCACCACAATTTAGATGTGCAATAAACCTGGAAATGAGGACTTCCAGATGAAATATAAACCTTCTCCTCATATTGAAATGGATCAGTTGCAGTCCACAGAATTGCGAACAGTATATCTGTTACTAAAAGAGAGAAAATGCTCAGCAGGAGAACTTTATTGTCTATGAATGGACCTGGATTTGTAAAGTGAATAAATATTCTGTACAGACGCCATGTTCTCATAGCAATAGGCCCAAAGGAGAGTGTAAATCCAATTGGAAACATCCAGATCCATAAAATTGAGCATACACATCCTTTACTCTCTATGGGGAGTGGTATTGCTGAATACAGCAAGTATATCGTAAGCCCCAGCAGCAAAAAATAGATGCCAAAGTATGACATGTGGAGAAGCAACGGTGTAGCTGCCTTTATGGCAGCATCCTTGCGGTACTTCCATGTCAAAATTTGCAATAGAACTGTCACCGATAGTAAACCAAAGACAGCAATAAGAAAAAGAATGGACATTGTTACATTCTCTCTGGCATAATGAACTGATTCAATCTGAATATAGGAAGATAGTGTCATAACCGAAGTTGAATTGACCTTGGCAACCTTATTACTCGATTTGCCATCATTTTGGATTATGTCAACATCCCTGGAAGTAAATCCTGTAGCTCGATTAAAGCTTATATCACCTGATATGCCATCAAAATTGATCTTGTAAAACTGTTCCAAAAATATATCAGCTACTTCATTAGTATTAAAGTGTCGACCTTCAAATAAGTCTAATCTAGTCTTCGTCAGGTTATCCAAAACTAGTGCCCAAGTCCATATACTGTCATAAAGATATGTTGCCCACGGTGAGTAATTTGATTTTTTACCAATGTACTGAGTATTATTATTATAGTTATTTCTGTACATTGCATAAGCTGATTTATACTCGGAAACTGAAGTATTCAATACGCTCAATGTATCCTTTCTTGTAAAAAAACTGTACACTACAAGGAAATTTCCCTTCAATGCCATTTGCATTTCCTCCTTCGAGCATGAAGTCACCATGTTATCTTCAGTAAACGTTTTGGCTTCCGCAAGTAAATGCACTTCATCATGGCCTGTGTACACAAACTGATAGTTTTCAAAGATCATGTTATTCTTCCACGAGTAACACATTATGTGGCGAGTAAGTTCTAAAGGACATAACACAATCACAACTCTGAACCCTCGCTTCTTAACTACTTGAAAAGGATGCATTTCTGAAGGCCAGGATATTGTTTGGATTTCGGTCGTGTTATTATCATTAACTAGTTTGTCTGCAATTTGAGAGTAAAAGTCTCTTAGTTCATCATAGAAAACAACAACTTTTCTCCATTTTTTTAATAGAAATTTGATGGCACTTACAATATTGTCATTGGAGCCAAGTGTACCCAATTGGTATTTGTATCTGCTGCGATCTGATAGAAGTGAAGTCCCAGACCCATGCAACATAATTAGCCTCAATTCTTTTCTGTTAGAGAGTGGGGCAAGCTCAATGGTGGAAGAGGAGCATCCTGGCCCCACAATACCAACTACATTTCTGCTCTCGTTCTGATAAAGTCCTTGCACAAACCCACTAATTGTTTGAGCCCAGTTCTGACAGCCAGAGGTCCCTTGAATAAGTTCCAGCGTGTAGTTTTGTAGTACTGTAGTATGTGCGTTGATCTGGTCTCTGGCTAACTGCATCACAGGATAAACATCATCGCCGGCAGCCCAGGAAGGATTATATAAAGTATCTTCACGGCTGTGGTGGTAAGGCAGAAGAGTTAGTAGCTCTAACTTGGTCCCATAACATAGACGGAACAAATAAAAGATATATAGCAAAGAGGGTAGGCAACAGACCAAACAGACCAACTTCATATTAAAGTTTGACAACCCGCAGCCTTACAAAGCGCAAGGAAACGCGGTTTTGATTCCTTCAATTTCACACCACACGACTAGACTAGATAGCACTGACCGGAATTGGAGTAATGTGACGTAACGCAAGGGAAAAGTAGTGAGTTACGCAGGCGTGAGAAAATATTTAGCCATGGCTGTAAATGGTGCTGCTGGTCATTGGAACCTGAAATGTGTGTAAATTGAATTTGGGATTGAATTAGTACTACAAAGGTTCTAATTGGTACACTCAATAACATTTTCAACCTTTAGTTTGAAGTTGTTGATAATTGAGTCATCTCATATGCACAAAGGACAGCCTATATAGTAGCTATGACTGAACAGTTTCATCATCTTGTAAGTACCATATCTGGATGATTATTTTCAAGGTCCATTGTCAGCTATAGCTAGCTACTCTTAGTGAGGCAGTAAGCTTGAATAAATAATAAAAATTATTCATTTCTTTGCAATCTATATTCTTACCCAATTAGACCTGTTGTGAAAGACATCATCTCTGAATGTTTTGTCCATTTCACTTCTTAGTTGCCAGTAAATTCAGTCTGACAAAATAGAATTACAAATATATTGAAGGGGAAAATATTGGAAAAATATTATAGCAAAATTACATAAGGTGCAAGTTGTTAATTCCAGCATATAATTATCTCTAGTTGTGATAGAAACCGAGTTTAAAATTCTGAGAGACCAGCAATTTGCTGCCACCAGGAGTCTACAAATTTCCCAAATTTAAAATTGGAAAGACTAAGCTCTATTACTTAACCAATTAGTATGAACCAGGTAGAACTCAACAGAAAAAGAACTGACAACAAGTATTTATAGAATGATACGAGAATAACTTGAGATCATATTATTATGACGGGTGCATGAACGGAGAGAAATGTGAAATTATATTCAGTGCGTGAGAATGTTTATTTCTGTGAATGGTTGTTTACTTAGCTAACTATGTTCAGCATGTATGACAATTCACATTGGGAATGAGCTAATGAATAAATTTGTCCACATGATGTGGTCAGCAGTAAGAAATAACCATTTGCCAAGAAATCAAGTAGCCATTTTCTAACTTGTTCTAATGCTACCATCCATGGTAACATTGCCCATAAAAAACTGGTGAATCCACCCAATTGCAAACATGAACAGCATGGACTTTCTGAATGAGAGCATCTGTCACTGACTAAGAGTCTTTCCAGAAATCGTCCATGTCATTCATTGGTGTCACTGGATAGAAAGTGATGGAGAAGCCTAGTCTCACTTAGCCACAATATCGACCACACCTAGGAGTGCAATTAATACAATAGTCTGTATAGTGGTATAGTTCACATAATAGCTTAAAAACCAGAGGAGCCAGCCTGTTAGTTACGTCAACCTAACATTAGATGTAGGGAGTTTATTATGCTGCTATTGAAGATGACATGGAATGGTTCAGGCAGTATTCTTCAACTAGTCCACAATCCTATTACTCAACTCGACCTGACTCCATTGATATAATATAGTGTTTGAATATTTCCTCATTCTCCTTCTGACTGCACTGATGAGTTGTTTACACTACATATCATATACATAGCGTAGGAGGAAACTAAACACTCACATTATGCAAGTAGAGTCAGGCTATGGATAGAAAAGGCTTCTTCAAAATTGGAACTCAATATTGAGGGTATGTATAGTGCCAGCACAGAACCTGTGAATCATTATGCATTGAATGAATATCATTAATAATTGCACCAAAATAATATGTGATGTACAAGCCAGATATGAGGTGAAGTACTTTGGTACTTGTAAGCACACTTAAGTATAGATCATAAAGTACTCATGAAATGCTCAAATCCTTATGGTAATTTGAGCAAAAGTACTTGTACTGTATTTAAGCACTTCCTACTTCACGTAGTTTTGAAGAACTTTGAAGTACTTATGACTAGATAGTCTCATACTGCATAATTACTTTATTCACATGCTGCCATAGGTGCTAATAATGTCATCAGATTTTTACCAGCTCCATTAGGATATCAGGTGGCCTTCATTAATATTCTGAACGGCAAACAGTGACACATGGAAACTAATTATTTTACCTTATTCGACTCAATTTGACTGTATTCTCTCCCTGACATCGTTTCCTAAAGGCCAATGAAATGTATACTACTTTAAGCCAAGATTCAAAAACTAATCACATAGCTATGTACTTCAGTTGGTTTAAGTACAACACTATATACTCGTACTTATTCCAATACCCATCAATGAACTTCAGGTATTTGTACGCATCCCACTCATTACAAAATAATTTACACAAATACTTTCAAAGTACTTCACCCCATGTCTGGTGCGAGCGTAGGAATCGTGTTAAAATGTACTGAAGTAATAATTTTTATGGGGCAGATAGGGGAAGGGGGTGGGGGGGGGGGGGGGGGACCAGGCACCCCTAGAATTTTCTCATTATGAGAAACAAATCATCAATGAAATACTGAAGTGAGCGCCATTCTCCAATGCTTTGTGTGGAGCAGCTAAATTCTTGATTTATCTCTTAGAATTGTCTTTGCCATGCCAGCTAGGTTGGACACAAGCCATTCTTTCTCTAGCTAACTCACGACTGCCTCATACATGAGCCTCATGTAGCACAACACCAGCTTGTAATGCTTATCTTTCCAAGCATGATCAATGGAGCATACTCTGTTACAACTCCACCAAGGTACTAGCAGCTCGTCTACCTTACTACCTTCGTAGTGTTTGTACTTCATTGCATTTGTATATGCAAGAAAGAGACACCATGTCACAAAACTTAACGGGAATCTCAGCTTTCAACAAAACAAAAAACAAAAAAAAACAAAAAAATCTCCAACCAGTAGGAAGCAAAGGCCACATATTCCCAGCAGTCTCATCAGAACACGCATGCAGAACATTGCTTAAAGTCAGTCCTATGATCCACACAACCTACAAAAAAAGGACATAGTAAACAATGAACAATCATATTTTTACATTGGTATTCAATTAGCAATCAGTTCATAATCTAATACAGCATTCTACCAATGTAGTATTTTCTCAACATAAGCCATAACAAACATTACAATTTCCATTTAATTAAAATTAGCTATGATGCTAAAAGAAATTAAGCATTGATACAAAATTCCTCAGATAGTTTGAGCAACTCTTCAAATATAGCTAAATGCAACCAACAAATGCAAATGATGCGTTTCTATTTTTTCTTCTTCAGAATAAACTGTAACCACCATGTGTTGGCTACTAAATCATCTGATAACAGTGCATACAGCTAGCTAATGGTTTGTTTGTTGTTTTTGTTTTTGCTTTTTTGTTGTTGTTTTTATTCCAAACCTAATAAAATGTATATTGAAGGTAAGCCTTTTATTTCAGAACTAGCTAATTTTACTAGATGTCATTTGTGGCTATAGGGAAGTGATAGCTCTCTTTGTCAAACATATCATACATCAACACTCCAGTGGCACAACTTCACATACTTGTAGCTACACATGGACTTCCATTGGCAAGTAGTAACTGGGAGGGTGTATCCTATATACATGGGCTGCAAATAGGGTGACATGTCCCTCACTACCCCCAAATTTAATGATATTCATTGTTATATTATTCTTAATGGTTTTTTTTTTTGGAAATCAGTTCATAAATTTGCATGATATTCATAAATATTGCATCACTGTTATCAAGTAATATCAGAAATAGTTATAACATAACTGTAGCTATTTCTGTAAAGCATGTGCCAAAAGTAGGTCTAGTTGCAACAACTCGTGAATTTTCACACCGTGAAATTTAAAGATCATACCCCATTGTATAATGACGTCCAGTTCAGCCACTGTCCTATCATTACTCCACTAAATGGTAAGTGGTATATTTAATTGCACTGAGGTTTGCTAAATCATGTTGGATGATCCTGCCATTCCTAGACCGCTACACAGACATTTGCCACCTTATCATCACAAATGGTGCGGCGAGCAGGCTTAGCTACGCTTTAACTGGAGCTGACCCGACTGATCTTACTACAGCTATAGCTATAAACTGTAGAACTTTCACTGACCAGCTACTGGTATGTCCATTTTGTGTGCATGTGTGAGTTAGTCACACCTACTTCACAAACGTGTATTACTAATGTCGCACGCAGATTCAGCTGCAACTCAACTTGGTTGAGACTCTTTTGGTCGCAACACTCAGCAACCTATTGAATTGTTAAGTCACTCACTACACTAGTTGTGATCACAAACAAAATGGCAACTATTTTGTGGCACTGCCATGAATGAGGACTCCACGATTATTTTCACACATCAACTTTGAAGCTAAATGTCAGTAGCTAATGTAATAAAATAGTTAAAAATAATAATAATAATGATAATAATTATAATATGTCTTTACCTGTCAGCATTGACTAATAATGTATAGTATTTTATAAATACTCCCGTATGTAAAAAAAAATCATAACTCTTTAGCTAATTAATGACCTGTACCACAACTATTTCATTAAAGTATGTTTATCAGCTGCAATTATGAAGGAACAAACAAATTAAAAAAGACACAAAGAATAACGGATGATCAACACTATAGTTTATACCAGTTCAGATTTGCTGCATTGGTTTCAGGTCGTCTGCAACCTACAAACATAGAATGAATGAATGAATAAATGAATGAATGAAAATTAGCCATTTCCAATAAACATTTCACTGACAATAGAAAACATTATTGGAGTTGGTGGCACTGAGATAAGAAATCGTAGCTCTATAACTATCAAATTCATGATGGCTAAAGACAAACCCTCTTTGTTCAGAAATGGTATATGACTGAACTTTGTATCTAATGACTGTGCAAATGACTGAATTTGAAAAAACAACAACAACAACAATGAATAGGGCTAGGCATACCTCATGGCTGTGTGTGTATGTGTATGTAAAATTAATCAAGTGGGGAGGGGGGGGGGGGGGGGGGGGAAAACTCCTCCCTTGAACTTTGCAGCTTTCCCTCATGAATATATTATTTGTATGCTGTGTGCAGTATGCTGTTGAGGCTGAACAACACACTAGCAAGTACTTGCCATAAAGTGGTATTTGATGTACTAACTTCAGCAAATTGAGAAAGCGGTAGAATAAGGCATTCTTATCCATTGCTGTTATCTCCTGCCACATGGTTAAGTCCCATCAGTTTCCTTGTCCAGTTCTCTTTCTTCCTGAACTATACTTTTAGCTACAATAGTCGTTGCCGTTATTTCCCTAACATCTTTCTACTGAGTGTGATGATACTTTACCAATTCAGTTAATGACAATCACGTACCAACCCACCTCAGCTAATGAATTATTCATGAATATATATACCGTTGCTGCCGTAGTTACTGACACACAAGCAATTAGTACATAGATGGCTTATCATAATTTCCTTGTATTTATTTTGTGTACTATTAATGATTTAAAATTTTCACGTTATTCTTGTAACTTGGGATCGTATATAGATAGCAATGGACTTGCCCTAACATCCCTTACCAAACAAAACTTCCTAGACAGAACCTTAAAGTGACTCAGCTACATTTGAGTCCATTCTGTCTCTGCCCACTCAAAATAGTGCATTGTCCACTCTTAATTAATCATAACCATTGAGGGGCTAGGCTAGTTAACCTCATGGCAGAGTTGAGAGTTTAGCAGCTTCACTTTAGGTAGCTAGTGGCATAGACATCCTATCACACTTATGTCAATGATATACAAGTAATGAAATAATAATATGGTCCAGTGATAATCATAAAAGTTCATAGCAGCCTGACCAGTTGATCATTCATTATCTATGCACACCACCTATGTAACTCATCAAATATTGAATAGAAGCTGGAGGGGAGGGTTTGTGAAACAGATAGGAGTACATAAACAAAATTCTCATTGTAGCTAAGCCAAAACTGATGGCAATTTAGTCAAAATTTAACATCATAACTTCCTGAAACGATGTCCTGCTAACACAATGGAGTGTCATTGATTAGCATGAGTACTGTAAGATGTAATATCAAACCTCCCATCGCAAGTTACTATACCTCGAATGAACATCCAGTTGCTGCTCTGACATCTTCAACGCTCACTCCCTCCGCTATCTCAGTCAGCACTAACCCTTTACCAGGTCTCACTTCAAACACAACCTAATGCGTACATATATATACATTATTAGAGTCATGCCCACATCTGTAAATGTGCTGACTCAGCAGAACCTCACCATCTCTGTGATGACCATGTCCACACAATTCTTGCCAGTAACCGGTAAGGTGCAATCTTCCATGATTTTATGTTTACCCTGAACAAACAAATAAACAAAAAAACAACATTACAACATAATAACTGCATGCAGTTCAAGATAATAATTCAAGGTATGTAGACCACGCCTACAATTACATTTATAACGTCAAGACATCTGCATAGAAACAATGCCTCGTCTGTGACGATAACTGGTATATTCAATTTTCAGCACTTAAAATTATTGACAGCACAAAACGGACATCTTTGGGACTGCAAAAGAACAGCTGGACATTGGCAGCATACACTGAAGGAATTCATTAATACAACATCAAGAAGAAGGATAAAAGGATATAAAAAAAATAAAAATAAAAAAAGCGGATTTTTTTTTTTTGATTTTTTTGTTTGAATATCCGGTTATCTGAATGAATGAATGGTGTCAGAATAGATTCTAACTAACCAAATATCTATTTAGTTGCAGGGTTCATAAATATCTAGCAAAAAAAAAAAAAAAAAAAGGGGGGGGGGGGGGGGGGGGGGAGTGGGTGTACATACCTTTGCAGTATGCTCCATGGTGACTACTACTTTAGTCTGTGGACTCGACACAAGATCCATAGCTCCTCCCATACCCTTCACAACTTTACCCTACACACAGGACACACACACACACACACACACACACACACGCACATGTAAACAAAACACATACTGCACCAACATTACATGCACATGCATGCAAAGATACATACACAGACACACCCACTACACAGACACACCCACTGCACTGACACACCCACTGCACTGACACACCCACTGCACTGACACACCCACTGCACTGACACACCCACTGCACTGACACACCCACTGCACTGACACACCCACTGCACAGACACACCCACTGCACAGACACACCCACTGCACAGACACACCCACTGTACAGACACACCCACTGTACAGACATACCCACTGCACTGACACACCCACTGCACAGACACACCCACTGCACAGACACACCCACTGCACTGACACACCCACTGCACTGACACACCCACTGCACAGACACACCCACTGTACAGACACACCCACTGCACAGACACACCCACTGCACTGACACACCCACTGCACAGACACACCCACTGCACAGACACCCACTGCACTGGACTGACACACCACTGACTGACAACCCACTGACACCCACCCACTGCACTGACACACCACTGACAAACCCATACAACAGACACACCCACTGAACAGACAGACACACCCACTGCACTGACACACCCACTGCACTGACACACCCACTGCACTGACACACCCACTGCACTGACACACCCACTGCACAGACACACACCCACTGCACTGACACACCCACTGCATTGACATATCCACTGCACAGACACACCCACTGCACTGACACACCCACTGCACTGACACACCCACTGCACTGACACACCCACTGCACAGACACACCCACTGCACTGACACACCCACTGTACTGACACACCCACTGCACAGACACACCCACTGCACCGACACACCCACTGCACTGACACACCCACTGCACAGACACACCCACTGCACTGACACACCCACTGCACTGACACACCCACTGCACAGACACACCCACTGCACCGACACCACTAATACATTACCGGTATCATCCAATTGGCCAAGTCCCCATGTCTTGAAACTTGCATTCCACCCAGCATAGTCAGGTCTATATGCCCGCTGGAATGATAAAAGAAAACAACTACGTAGCTTCATTAGACATTACTAACTGCAGTTTGACATGTCATAATCAGAATGAGTCACAAGTGACACAACAGGAGCGCCCTCAGGCTTACACACATCACTTTATCACTTTCCAAATCATCACAATATTATTATTATGAAGTTTTACCCTCTTATCATGGCAAAACTATCGTCACTGGAGAAGAAGGAACCTCCGGTTAGCATGGTAACTGTTTCCTTGCCTGGAAACAAAACATTCAATTAATACATCTGTTTAATTACACAATCTGTACACAGATTACCTGCATTGATGAGGTCAGGGTCCTCTTCTCCCTCGTATGGAAATGGTCCCTACACACAATGGGGGGAGAGGGGGTGTGGGTGTGGGAGGGGAGGGGGGGAGGAGGGGGTAATGAGTATTAGAGAATGACATAAATCTAAATATTCTAAATATTAATTTACACACAGTGACTTACAAACCCAAGAATTCCATTCTCACTCTGTAAAGTCACTTTCATTCCATCAGGTATATAATTGCTGGCCAGAACAGGAATCCCAATTCCAAGATTTGCTAACATACAGAACAATATTTTTAATAAATTGCAGTACTCCGTGATGATCCTTTACCAAACATGCCATCTTTAAACTCCAGTGCTGCTCTCCTGATAATCCTCTCTCTAGTCTGAGATCCCTTACCACTGCCACTCCCCTCACCGCCACGCTTACGAACTGTGCGTTTCTATAAGAGACGAGTAGATATGAGTATTAGTGTCACACCTAGATTAAGGAAAGTAACTCAGGTACATCTAGTCCAACACTGGATTCATTCAGTTCCTACCTCTATTCTCTTCTCATAGTCCCTGCCTAAGACAACTCTGTCAACAAAGACATTGGGCAGATGGACACTGTCTGGGTCCAGTTCTCCAACTTCAACTATCTCCTCCACCTGCAATTAATAACAGTCTACAATTGTAATATTATTATTCATAACAATATAAATAGTAATTTTAAATAGTAGAGCTCTAGTAATAGTAGTAGTAGTAATTATAAAAAATAATAATAATTGGCGAGCGAGCGTAGCGAGCGAGACACTTACAGGGGTAAAAATGAAAAAATCGGGGATGTTTGTTTATTTGTATATATGTATGGACGTACGTAAGACATTTTTGTACTTCGACCCTCGCGTTTTTGTGTTAGTTCGGTTGTCGACCCCGTCCCAAATTGCACTAAACAGAATCCTCTGGTTTATCGATCAGTACCCGTATCACCCTAGAAATTGAATTGTTTACCGTTTTGAATTCTTTTGCGGGTGCAGTTCAAACTTGACAACTTAAGGGACTTCCATTTCTATTCGAGTTAGTGGCGGTGGTACGTCAATGCGCTCTTTGTCATGGTTATAAGCCGTGCGCACAGTATTTACCTGAAAATACATTGTCCACAAGACTACTGCGAAGGTAAGTCTGTGTAGGTGCATGTCCAGCTGTGTCAAAGCATTGTGTGTTACAACCACTACTTAGCTAAAGAATATCACAAAGAAAACTTTTAAATAACATGTATTGTTTTGTTGTTGTTGTTTTTTCCTTCAATTCAAGCAAGTGCAGAGAGTTGTTACTATGGCACTGAAATCCCTTTACCCTGTATGCTAAATTAAAAAACTGGACCTTATTTTCAGTAGCTTCAGTGTTAGAAGTCAATAAAAATAGTATAGTCTTTAGGCTCGCTCGCCATTTGTGCTCAAGCACACCACTAGTAATAATAATAATAGTAATTCGATTATTTATTATCATGATTAAGTGTGGTACTGTACCTCTGACAACATTACACACACACACCACACACACACACACACACCACACACCACACACACCACACACACACACACTATGTACCTCCACAACAGTTGTCCTAGAAGCCTTGGCCATAGGTACGTTGAAGTTCCTGGCAGACATCCTGAACACCACATTGCCTAACTTGTCAGCCTTCCAGCCCTTGATGAGACTAAAGTCTCCAGTAATGGCCTCCTCCATGATGTACTTGCGACCATTGAACTCACGCTCCTAGACAACCGCACACAGAGAGTGACTATTGCATCATAGAACTCGTTAACAATAGTCATCGTGTGTATACCCTGCATGTATGTAGTTACCTGACAAATACATTCAATGCTATATATATATATAAAGACAAGTATAAGTATATAATATAATTACACATGTGAACACATCGAGTGAAAACAGGGAATTCACTACGTTGTATTATTTTGAGACGTGCTAATAGTGTATACACTATTGAAGTGTATGCATGAAAACAATCCATTATGGTATAGTATTGCAAGTGCCTGATTTTTACTTGATGCGTTCACTATAACATTCATATTTTGCACACACACTGCCTTCAGATACACTCTTACTTCTCCCTCAGGACTGGCTATTTCAACGATGCCATCCTTTCCATATTTGATGGGGGCACCACCCTTGTGGACTAGCGTGCCATAGCCTGTAGGTGTGAAAAAGGCGGGAATCCCAGCTCCACCAGCTCTAATTTTTTCAGCCAAAGTTCCCTGAGGTGTCAGTTGAACCTCCAACTCTCCCGCTAGAAACTGACGCACAAACTCAGCATTCTCTCCAACATATGAAGAGATCATTCGCTTGATTTGACCAGAGTTGAGTAACATACCCAGACCAAAACCATCCACTCTACATACACATGAATGAATGAATAAATGAATGAATGAATGAATGAATGAATGAATGAATGAATGAATGAATGAAGAAATGCAGGTATAAATGAATGAATGAATGAGTGAATAGTTGTATGGATGAAGAAATAAGTGAAAAAATGAATGAATGAATGGATGGATGAATGAATGACTGAAGAAATGCAGGAATGAATGAATATGAATGAATGAATGAACAAACAAACATCAAACTAGCTAAGGAATGAATGAGTAAGTGAGTGAACTGTCAATGAAATAATGAATGATGCTACAAAAGAGAGTTCCAGATGTTTTAAGGATTCTGCTGCATGCAGTTAGTATAAGTGTGCGTGTATTGCTTCCTGTGAGTATTAACTATGTGATACTGAGTGATATGACAAGAATTGATAAATAGTAAGCCTATGTACAGTGCATACACATGCTCTATACACCAGCTCCATTGAATGAATGTATTTAGTAATGTTCATGCAAGACTTAGAAGATCAACATACTGTAAAGTGTATGAACTTGCTATAATAAAAATCTTTATTAGACTTTATAGAGAAAACATAAATGTGAAACACATGCATCACTAAAGATTAGCTTCTAGCGTTGTTACCTCACCTTACCCATTGTTACCTCACCTTACCCGTTGTTACCTTACCTTACCCGTTGTTACCTCACCTTACCCGTTGTTACCTCACCTTACCCGTTGTTACCTCACCTTACCCGTTGTTACCTCACCTTACCCGTTGTTACCACACCTTACCCATTGTTACCTCACCTTACCCGTTGTTACCACACCTTACCCGTTATTACCACACCTTACCCAGCATTGTTACCACACCTTACCCAGATTGTTACCACACCTTACCCAGCATTGTTACTGACACAGGTCAGATTTCTGACGCCATTCTCCCGGATAGCCGAGATAAGGTTCTCTGGTATCCCACAGAGACCAAAACCTCCCACTAACAGTCTGGAACCTTCAGGGATGTCTGCCACTGCAGCACGAGCATCTTCATAGAACTTGGCACAGGATATTGGACTTGATGACAATCCTCTCTGTAAAAAGTAGATATGTTGTTTACATGTAAATATAATTATTATTATTATCATCATCATCATCATCATCATCACCATCATCATCATCACCAATCACCATCAACCATCACCAACCACCACCTCATCAACCCACACCCCATCATCATCTCACCACCATCATCATCATCACCACTATCATCGTCATCATCATCACATCATCATCACCCCCATCCCATCTCACCACCACCCCATCATCATCATCACCACTATCATCGTCATCATCATCATCATCATCATCACCACCATCACCACCATCACCATCACCACCATCATCATCACCACCACCACCATCATCATCACCATCATCATCACCACTATCATCGTCATCATCATCATCATCATCATCACCACCATCACCATCATCACCACCACCACCATCACCATCACCACCACCATCACCATCATCATCATCACCACCACCACCATCATCATCACCACCACCACCATCATCATCATCATCACCACCATCCTCACCACCGACCCCATCATCCTCACCACCACCCCCACCACCATCATCCTCACAACCACCATCAATCATCATCACCCACCCACCCTCTCATCACCACCCACCACCCACCTAACCCATCATCATCACCACCGACCACCCCCAGCCTCCCTCATCATCTACCAAACCCATCCTCATCATCCCCCCCCCAACCACTCCCTCATCCTCCCCAACCCACCCGACCACCAGGCCAGCCACGCCCCTCCAGTCATCACCCACCCCCCCCTCCCACTCCTCTCATCGCTCATCATCATCAACACCACCATCATCATTATCATAATAATAATAATCACCATCATCAATATATCGCATATGAACTCATATACTTGCTTATTTTCATTGTTCACAGTTATGAATTTTACATACCTGGTATTACATACCTGGTATTGTGTCCCTTTAAAAAATATATAGTAATTTTTTTCCTGCTGCATTAGATAGCGATGGTGATAGCTTAGGCTAGTGCAACGTTTTAAATAAGGTTTAAAAAAGGCACATGTTTAGACCTAGTTAATAATGAGGATCCAGTGTGCTGTAGCGGGGGAGGGGCCATAGACCACAGAGCACACTTAGGCGGGGTGCGCATGCGATTAGGGGATATTGGTGGTAGCAAGGCCACGTGTCGTCAGTTCAGTCAAAATCGGCAGGCAGGAGAAGGAACTGGCTAGCAGAGGGCCGATTTTTCTTTTCTCATTAGCAGACCATGTCAGCCGAGGAAGGTGAAGGCTCAGCAGGGCGTGAAGGCTCAGCAGGGCGTGAGGACAGAGAGGCCACCAGGGAGAAAGAGAGGATGAAAGAGGCCTTTCGGGAGCTCTTGGGGGAAATACCTGCATTTCAGGCTCTCATTTCAGCTACACGCTCAGAGGAGGGGGAATTTGGACCACCACTAAAGAAAAGGAGGACAGCTGACTTGCCTGAGGGCTCTAGAGACATACCGGGACCCAGCAGCTCTAGGGAGCACGGCGAGGAGGAGAGTAAGTACAACCAATATTTAAATAATAATAATAAATAAATAAGTGGTGAGAGACATTTAGCAGCTGCATTTAATTGTACCACCTGGGGTGGGGTTAGATGTTGTTTGGAGGTTTGTCCAAGTAATGGGGGGGAAGTATCTGAGGATGCTGAGATTAGGAGAAGGATAATTACTGAAACCCCCCCCCCTCCCCCCCCCCAAGTATGTGTGAAAGGGCTTAGAGTCACCCTATGGATATGTGAAGGGGATGAGGGACATCCCTGAGGTTTGTGAGGGGCTGAGAGACACCCCTGAGGATAGGTGAAGGGGATGAGAGACACCCCTGAGGATAGGTGAAGGGGATGAGAGACATGGGACCGGCCTTAGGAATAGTGGAAGGGTATGATAGTGCCACCCCCTGAGGAAGGGTAAGGGGATGAAGACACCCCTGTAGAGGGGGGGAGGAGGAGGGGAAGGGGATGAGAGACACCCCTGAGGATATGTGTAAGGTGATGATAGACCCCCCTGAGTATGGTTGAGGGGGATGAGAAGACACCCTGAGATAGTGATGGGAGAGAGACACCCCTGAGGATAGGTGAAGGGGATGAGAGACACCCCTGAGGATAGGTGAAGGGGATGAGAGACACCCCTGAGGATAGGTGAAGGGGATGAGAGACACCCCTGAGGATAGGTGAAGGGGATGAGAGACACCCCTGAGGATAGGTGAAGGGGATGAGAGACACCCCCTGAGGATAGGTGCAGGGGCTGAGAGACACCCCTGAGGATAGGTGAAGGGGCTATGAGATACCCCAGAGGATATGTGAAGGGGCTGAGAGACACCCCTGAGGTTGAGAAACACCCCGGAAGATAGGTGAAGTGGCTGAGAGACACCCCTGAGGATATGTGAAGGGACTGAAAGACACCCCCTAACATTAATGGAGAGAGGTTGGGAGACACCCCAGACAAGTGTGGGAGGTGCAGTGGAATTTTCCTGATTATTGAGTAGAAGTTGTGTGAGACATCTATCAACCTTTTATGTATTTTCGTTGATGCAGCGCATCCATTGGGGGGCGAGCCCGATGCAGCCAGGGTGCGAGCTCTTGGACTGCCAACCTTCGGGGAAGCAGAAAGTAGTATGAAGACAACGGCAGTGGAAAAGCGGATGGTGCAGAAGGAGAAGGAGGCCAGCAAGCAGCAGAAGACAGGCGAGGCCCCATTTGTCCTCAGTGAGGCACTCCCAGTTATTCCGGCGAAGTTAGTCAAGAGAGTGGAAAAGGAAGAATTCGTCGATATGGCA